>BNJS01002214.1_pt1 | contig 71957 bp, 83 predicted proteins | sample 8540461 | NCBI WGS metagenome assembly BNJS01 (sample SAMD00202454, study PRJDB9452) | human saliva metagenome | isolation source: human saliva | place: Japan
AACTGTGGTTTGGCACTTGGTAATGACGTAGCCACTTTTTTCTCTCGCTTCTGCTCTCACATCTGGAACTTCGATATCAATATCATCAATCTTCCCACAAGACTCACAAATCAGATTTAAATGATCGTGTCCCATAAAGTCAAAATAGGTCGTGGTATCATTACGAACTTTTATTTCAGAGACAAAGCCTTCTTCAATAAGGACCTTGAGATTGTTATAAACGGTTGCCAGGCTCATATTGGGAAAGGCTGGTTTCAAGTCCTGATAGATGGCATCCGCACTTGGATGTTCCTGACTTTGACAAGATAGGAAAGGACTGCCCGACGCGTCTCTGTAATCCGTACAGATTTTTCACGCAGGTGTTGCAATACATCTTCCACTTTTTCTTGTTGAACGGAATCGAGTGTTAAACAAGCTAGCATGGTCTTTCCCCTTTCTGTCTCTTCTTTAAATCTATTATATCACGAATACCACATTTTGCCTAATTAGAATGTTTGTAAATAAGGAAAAGTGTAGGATTAAATCAGCTCGAATCAAGCTCCTTTACTCCCACACTTTTTTATATCTAATCTTAACTACCCCAACTAAGGATCCATCTCATGGTTCCTAGTAAAATTTTGACAAAGAGGAACATAAAGAAGAGTTCCGCAATAAACCAGAGACCTTTCAATAGATAAAGAATTGGCTTAATCATGAGCAGAACAAAGATTCCAACAATCCATCTCATGGTCCACCCTCCATTTCTCACTTTTTTCTATTATACTCCTATTTATAGGCCCTGTCTAGAAACTACTCCAAAGCAAAAAGTTCCTTCTAGCAAGCTAGAAGGAACCTTTGTAATCACAATTATTTAACTGCGTCTTTAAGAGCTTTACCAGCTTTGAATGCTGGAACTTTAGAAGCAGCGATTTTGATTTCTTTACCAGTTTGTGGGTTGCGACCTTTACGAGCTGCACGTTCACGAACTTCAAAGTTACCGAAACCGATCAATTGAACTTTTTCACCTTTTGAAAGGTATTCTGAAACAGCTGCAAATACAGCGTCAACTGCTGCTGCTGAGTCTTTTTAGTCAATTCTGTAGCTTCTGCCACTTTTGCGATCAAATCTTGTTTGTTAGCCATTTAACAAATCCTCCAAATTTTTTTAGGTTTTACCCTTAACATCTCTATCATATCTAAAAAATGCTTTTAGGTCAAGTACTAAACTTGTTTTTATCAACATTTATCTAGGAATAAATTCCTTTATTGACGGGCTTCTATGCAAATCGGACAAGAACTGCCCAGGCATCTTCCCCAGTGTGAGTTTGAATGATCGAACCTGTCTCCAAAACAGAGATTGGAGTTGCAACCAAAGGCTGTAATTGTGCCTTCATTTGGTTAGCAAAGTCAGGTCCACCAGCATAGGAGATCCCTATCTCAGCGATTTCTTTACCAGATAAGTCTTGTATCAACTCGTCCAACCATTTTTTAAAGGTCTTCTGTCCGCGTCCTTTGACAATTGGTTGCAGTTCATCGTTCTTCATTTCCATGACAACCCGAATATTCAAAAGAGAACTCAATAAACCAGTTACGCGGCCAATCCGGCCTCCTTTCACCAGATTTTCCAGAGTAGAAACCCCTATGTAGAGTCTAGATTTTTGCTTGACCTCCTCAATGTGGGCTACAATTTCCTCTACGCTAGCTCCTTCTTGAGCCAGTTTCGCTGCTTCCACCACTTGGAACTTCATGGCTTGGTCCGTAAAGCTACTATCGATCACCGTGACATCTGCATTGGCTAAGGTAGCACCTTGACGTGCAGCTTCCACTGTACCAGATAAGGCATGAGACATATGGATCGCAATAATTTGCGCCCCTTCTGCAGCCAAACCTTCGAAGGCTTCCGCAAACACACCTACTGGAGGTTGACTGGTCTTTGGAAGGTTCTTACTGGACTTCATCAACTGAAGGAATTGTCCTTCTGTTAATTCCGCATCTGAATAGAGGACACCGTCCACCATAACAGAGAGGGGAACGATGGTAATTCCGTATTTCAACAACTTCAGGCTCAATCGTTACGGATGAGTCTGTAACAATTTTTACTTGTGACATAACATTCCTACAATCTTTTCTTAGATATATCCACTCTATTATATCAAATTTTCTAGGCTTTTGTGGGACAAAGTCCTTTTTACTTAATCATCGATAGCTGCAAAGCCATCATTGACCAAAGCAACATCGGCCTTCATTCCACTTTCATCAAAGAGAATGCCATGGAGGACGCCACCATAAACAGCCCCGCCATCCATGCCAATCTTCCCATCTTCGGTCACCCAGAGCTCCTTGGTTCCAATCTTTTGATCCAAGAGATAGTGAACTGGAGTATGGCCAAAAACAATGGTCTTTCCTGTCTGATTGGTCGCTTCATGGAAGGGCTGGCGAATCCAGACTTTCTGATAATCCGTCGTTTCGTGCCAATCAGGCAAGGTCAAGTCAAGGCCAGCATGCACAAAAATATAGTGTGCTGTTTCATAGACAAAAGGAAGCGAACGGATGAAAGCGACGAGGTCCCCACAAGTCTCTTGCACGCGCCGAGCATCCGCCACGCCATCTACTGGAGCTGTGAGGGGACGACCAAGTAGAGAGTTGATGGTCGTGTCACCACCATTTCGTCGGTAATGGTCGTAGCGCTCTGTTGGGTTATCGATCCAGGCTAGAAACATGTATTCGTGGTTCCCAGAGAGGCAGATGGCCCCTTGCTGTTCGACAACATCTTTGACCAGTTCGATAACCTTACGACTATCTTCCCCACGGTCTATCAGATCTCCGAGAAAAACCAGCTGGGACTGACCATCCCAATGGGTCATCAGTTCCTCTAGCATACCGGCTTTTCCATGAATGTCTCCCACTACGAAATAGCTTTCCATATCGGTTCCTTTCTTCTTAGGACGGCCGTTTTAACAATTGCTCTGCCTGCATGCGGGCTGCTTCTGTCACATCTTCACCAGCTAGCATCTTAGCGACTTCTTCGACCCGTTCTTCATGACTGAGCAAGCGAACGGTCGAAACTGTTGAAAACTCATCGCTCACCTTTCGATAAAGAACTGGTAATCGGCTACTGCAATGACCTGAGGCAAATGAGAGATGGCTAGCACCTGACCATAACGTCCAATCTTATAAATCTTCGAAGCAATGGCTTGCGCCACCCGACCAGATACCCCTGTATCCACCTCGTCAAAGACAATACTGGTCTTACCTTCTTTCCGTGAAAAGGCTGACTTGATGGCCAACATAAGACGGGACAATTCTCCACCTGAGGCGACTTTTACTAAAGGCTTAAAGTCCTCTCCAGGGTTGGTCGAAATATAAAACTCAACCGTTTCGTTTCCTTCCCGATTAAACTTAGATGGGGTAAAACGCACTTGGAAACGGGCTTTTTCCATATAGAGGTCCGCCAATTCCTGCTGGATCTCTGCTTCCAGCTCTTGGGCCAAGGCATGACGCCCTTGACTCAATTCTTTAGCCAAGGCAACCAACTGTCCTTCCATAGACTTGAGTTCTTTTTCCAAGTCTTCAGAAGAGGTTCCCCCTCCTGTTAATAGGCTATATTCCTTGCTGATTTGCTCTAGGTAATCAAGGACATCCTTTACCTGACCACCGTACTTACGAGTAATTGAATGGATCAGGTCTAGTCGAGCTTCCACTTGCATCAAACGGTTACCATCAAAGTCCAATCCATCTACCAGATCCTCCAAGCGCTTGGTCAAATCCTCCAGAGTATAGTAGGTCTCAGCCAGTTGATCAGACAAGGTCTTGTATTCTGCATCATACTCTTCAATGCTTTGCAGATCATTCATGGCCGACCGCACATTGCTAAGACTGGAGAAATCTTCTGCATCCAGCATGGCATAAGCATTGCTTAGGGTATCTGCAATCATCTTATGGTTGAGCAGGCGTTGCCGTTCTTGCTCTAACTGGACATCTTCATCCAGGGACAGGGCTGCCGCCTCGATTTCTGAAATTTGGTATTCCAGCATCTCAATTCGAGCTTGGTTTTCCTGGTTATTTTTTTGGATCTGCAAGACCTGCTTGCGCAAGGCCTTGTAATTCTCGAAGGTCTCTCTATAGGCCTTCTTAGTCGCAAAAAAAGTATCCTCCCCAAAGCTATCCAGCATAGCGATATGCAAGGGAGCCCGCATCAGTTCTTCCTGATCGTGCTGGCCATGAATATCCACCAAATGCTGGCCAACAGCCTTGAGAACGGAGAGGTTGACCATCTGCCCATTGATCCGGCTGACACTCCGACCATTCTGGAAAATTTCCCTGCGAATAATCAACTCCTCTGCCCATTCTAAGCCCTGCTCTTCAAATAACTGCTGAAGGGCAGGGTTTTCGTCAATGGCAAAGAGGCCTTCAATCTCAGCCTTAGGAGCACCGTGACGGATGACATCAGTCGTCGCCCGACTCCCCAGCATCATATTCATAGCATCGATAATAATGGATTTTCCGGCTCCAGTTTCACCGGTTAAAACCGTCATCCCCGTTTCAAAATTCAGAGCAATTTCTTCAATGATGGCAAAGTTCTTAATTGAAATTTCTAATAGCATCTCTCTCCTACCATTCCATCAATCGTTGTTCGATAAACTGAGCCTTTTCTTCCGAGCGGGCCACAATCAAAATACTATTGTCGTCTGAAATCATGCTAAAGATGATATCATCAAAATCTTCTTGTAGATGCCGCTTGACTAGATAGGCTGTCCCTGGGACAAGCTTGAGGGTCAGAAAACTCCCCATGCGTTCAAAGGATTGAAGATTATTTTCTGCTAACTTTCCACTATGTTGGACGCGTGGCAATTCGTAGACATAGGCTGAACCTTTTAAAGGCGTTTTAATAATCCCCAACTCTTTGATATCGCGGGAAACAGTCGCTTGAGTCGCAGAAATTCCAGCTTCTCTTAGATGTTCGACAATAGCATCCTGAGTACCCACTTTATTTTCTCGGATAAAGCGGCGTATTTTTTCTAATCGGTTTTGTTTACTATTCATGTTTAAAGTCAGTATGGGCTTTTTCGACAACTGCCGCAAACTCTTGCAGTTGAAGACGATCTTGCCCAGTATTTTTTTCTAGATAAAGTAAAAATTCAATATTGCCATGGCCCCCTTGGATCGGTGAATAATCCACTCCCAAGACGGAGAAGCCATGTTCTAAGGCAAAGCCTTGAACCTGTTCCAAGACGGACAAGTGGACCTTGGCATCCTTGATAATCCCATTTTTCCCAATCTGCTCCCGACCAGCTTCAAACTGGGGTTTGACAAGGGAGACCACCTGGCCTCCCTCTTGTAAAATTCCATGGAGGGCTGGCAAAATGAGGTTGAGGGAAATAAAGCTAACATCAATGCTAGCAAAGCTCGGGGTTTGCTCAAAATCCTCAGACGTCGCATAGCGGAAGTTGAACTGCTCCATCGAGATGACCCGAGGATCCTGACGAAGCTTCCATGCCAACTGATTGGTCCCTACATCCACTGCATAGACCAAGGCAGCTCCATTTTGGAGCATGACATCCGTAAAGCCCCCTGTAGAAGCTCCAATATCCAGTGTGACCTTATCCTGCAGGTCAATCTCAAAAAGGTCCAAGGCCTTTTCTAACTTGAGACCACCACGACTGACATATTTGAGTTTTTCACCCTTGAGTTTTAATTCTGTCGCTTCATCAATTTTTTCGCCTGGTTTATCGAAGCGCTCGCCATTATGAACGGCAACGACCAGACCAGCCATCACACCGCGTTTGGCCTGCTCCCGGGTTTCAAAAAGTCCCTGCTTGTAGGCCAGTACGTCAACTCTTTCCTTCGCCATGAATTCTAAGTCTTTCTATAATCTTTTTGATTCCAGTCCCGTCGAAGTCTACCTGCTGAGAGATGCGATTGAGCAAGCCCTCACAGGCATCTAGCTCCCGGTCCAAATAAGCCTGAGCTCCATCTAGACCGAGGAGGGCAGGATAGGTCGATTTTTCAGCTTGCAGGTCCTTCTGAGGGGTTTTCCCTAAGGAGGCAAAATCAGCAGTCACATCCAAAATATCATCCCGAATCTGGAAGGCCAATCCTAAATGGAGGCCAATTTCCTCTAAGAGAGTCGCAACAGCTGGCTCAAGCCCTAAGAGGATCCCTGTTGCTTGGAATGGATAGGCGAGCAGTCGCCCCGTCTTATTGGCATGGATGACTTGCAACTGGTCCAAGGTCAGGCTCGCCCCTTCCCCTTCCATATCCAAGACTTGGCCTGCCACCATCCCAGCTGTCCCTGAAGCATCCGATAACAGGGCAATCAGTTGCACCCGGATAGAAGCTGGAAGGTCTGCCTCCGCCACACAGCCAAAGGCATCTAAGAAGAGCGAGTCTCCTGCTAAGATGGCTAGGTCTTCCCCAAACTTTTTATGGTTGGTCAATTGACCACGACGATAATCATCATTATCCATGGCTGGTAAATCATCATGGATCAAGCTTCCCGTATGAATCATTTCAAGAGCGGCTGCCACCTGAAAATGAGCTTCAAGGATGGGAGCATGAAAGGCTTCCAGCAACTCCAATAAGAGCAAAGGTCGAATCCGTTTCCCCCCTGCATGGACTGAATACAGGATGGATTCTACCAAGCGGGGAGCGATTTGTTTAGCCTCGTAGAAACCTCCTATCGCTTTTTCAACCCCTTGCAGTTTTTCTTCTAGAATCATACTAGTTCCGTTTCTGAGCCATCTGCTTGCATCACCTTGACCAAGGTCTTTTCAGCCTGATCAAGTGTTTCTTGCAAGTCTTTTGATAGCTTCATTCCTTTCTGAAACTCTGAGATGGCCTCTTCGAGGGGCACTTGCCCACTCTCTAACTTTTGGACAATAGCTTCCAAATCAGCTAAATTTTCTTCAAATTTCTTTTCTTTCGACATGCTTTACCTCTACTTCTACTTGCCCATCCCGCATGACTAGCGTCAAGGCATCCTTTTCTTTAATCGTATCTACGCTATCCAAAACCTGATCTCCAGCCTGTACCAAGGCGTAGCCTCTAGCCACGATGCGACTGGTATCCAACATCAAGAGAGCCTCCGATAGGCGCTTGGCATCTGCTGCTTTTGTCTGGTAGAGCTCCTTGATTTTCAAGGTCAGCAATCGCTCCATCTGGAGAATCTGGTCTCGATAACGCTCGAGCTGATGCTGTGGTGTTTGAGAGGCCAATCGATGGCGGAGTTCTTGTAACTGGCGGCTATTTCTGGTAACCAACTCTGACACAGCCTGTTTCAATCGTAGCTGAATCTGATCCAGCTTTGCAGATAAGAATCATACAGCCGCTCTGGCTGACGGAAGATGACCGATTGGCTCAGTTTCTGCAGGCGCTCCCGGTTGTAGACCAGGCGGTTGCGCATAGCGGTTGCCATCCGCCCTTCTTGCTTCTGCAAATGATTGAGCAGGTCCAATTTGGTCACAGGCGTTGCCAACTCAGCCGCAGCTGTAGGAGTTGCTGCCCGGCGATCTGCGACAAAGTCTGCCAGAGTAGTATCTGTCTCATGCCCCACACTGGAAATAATGGGAATTCTAGACTCAAAAATAGCCCTCACAACTGGCTCTTCATTAAAGGCCCACAGGTCTTCGATGGAGCCACCACCACGACCGATGATCAAGACATCGAGGTCCGACCGATCATTGGCCTTTTGGATATTGGCGACAATTTCTTGGGCAGCTCCCTCTCCTTGTACCTTGGTTGGAAAAAGGAGAATCTCCACGCCCGGAAAGCGCCGCGAAACAGTCGTGATAATATCGCGAATAACGGCCCCACTCTGACTGGTAATAACCCCAATTTTCTTGGAGAACTGGGGGATAGCCTGTTTGAACTTCTCTTGAAAAAGGCCTTCTTCCTGGAGTTTCTTTTTCAACTGCTCAAACTGAATAGCTAAAGCGCCGACGCCATCTGGCTCCGCCTTTTCGATGACAATGGAATAACTGCCACTTGGCTCATAGAGTTGGATCCGACCGATGACATTGATCTTCATGCCTTCTTCGAGCTCAAAGCCGAAACTCTTATAAATCCCAGCCCAGACAGTCGCCTGGATCACAGCTTTTTCATCCTTTAGAGAAAAATACTGGTGATTGGGACGCTTACGGAAATTCGAGACCTGACCCGTCAAATAGACCCGCTCTAGATAGGGGTCCTTATCAAATTTTAACTTGAGGTATTTGGTCAGACTGGATACCGATAAATACTCTGACATAGTTCCCCTTTCACACGGAAAATTCTAGTATAAATTATACCAAAAATAAGCGGAAAAATCTGATTCTACCTACGGAAAAAGCCTCAGATTTCATCATCTGAGACTTGATTTTTTATTGGAAGTTGGAAAGGCAAATTTCCCTCATCCATTTTGGAATTTCTTTACTAATCGCGGTCGGTAAAACCACGTAGGCATTCTTGCTCAAATCGTCTGCAATGCCCGAATGAAGGTGACTGGCAACTACCACGCGCTCATAGAGTCCAACTTGCGGAAATTGACCCGCAAAGCCCGCAATCATCCCTGCTAAAGTATCGCCCATACCACCCGTTGCTTGATAGGGGCCTCCAACCGATAGTTGGTAATAATCTGTCTGCCCTTGTTGCCAGATCTTAGTCTGAGGACCCTTTTGGACTAAAATACTTGCTGGAGGAAGTTGGGACAGAGACTGCCTTGTTGCTTCTTCCCCTTGATCTCCGATTGCTAGCCCGGACATGGCCTCCCATTCTTTTTGATGAGGAGTAAAGACCAGTTGAGCTGGAGGAAGAGAAAGTCCTAAGCGGGTATAGAGGCTAATGGCTCCGCCATCTAGAATGAGCACTTGATGAGGTTGAACCCTTTCAAAAACTAGCTCTACAAGGTGTGCCCCTAGCTCATTGGCATTGAGTCCTGGTCCCAATAAAATGACGCCCGCTTTTGCGATTTGCTCAACCAACAATTCTTGGTCCGTCACAGCAAAAGCCATGGCTTCAGGTAGCTGACTATGGAGGGCAAGGATATTCTCGCGGTCTGTCGCAACCGTGACAAGGCCCGCTCCACTATGAACCGCTGCGAGGGCCACCATGATAATGGCTCCCCCGTAAGGGTAGGTCCCTCCTATCAAGAGCAGACGCCCATAGTCTCCCTTATAGGAGTCTGACTGACGGCTAAGGATAACTTGTTGCAGCAATGTTTGGTCAACTCTTAACATAAGCGTCCCTTCTTTCTCCCTCTATTTTACCACGTTTAGGCTAAAAAAAGGCAGGAAGCGAAGTTCCTACCTTAAAAATCTTTCTAATCATTCTACAGCTACAGACACTGTCTCGAATCCATCCAAGTTCGCCTATTTTTTCAACGCCCGAACAGCCGCCTCATAGGTCTGAGACATGAGCATGGTAATGGTCATAGGACCAACACCACCTGGAACCGGAGTGATGTGACTAGCCAGAGGAGCTACTTGTTCATAGTCCACGTCTCCACAAAGCTTCCCATTTTCATCACGGTTCATCCCGACATCGATAACGACCGCTCCCTCTTTGACAAAGTCAGCTGTAACAAATTTGGCACGACCGATCGCCACCACTAAGATATCGGCTTTTCTAGCAATTTTAGCCAAATGATGAGTCCGCGAATGGGTCAAGGTCACCGTTGCATTTTTTGCTAGGAGAAGCTGGGCCATCGGTTTCCCCACGATGTTGGAACGGCCAATGACGACTGCATTTTTCCCTTCGACATCGATATCATATTCCCGGAACATTTCCATAATCCCTGCTGGTGTAGAGGGAACCATGACTGGATTTCCTGCCCAAAGATGTCCCATATTGAGAGGATGGAAGCCGTCGACATCCTTATTAGGATCAATGGCTAACAAAACTGCCTCATCGTCGATATGGGCTGGTAGAGGCAACTGGACTAAAATACCATGCCAGAGTGGATCCTGATTGTAGCGGTCAATGAGGGCCAACAAGTCCTCCTGGGAAATGCTTTCTGGCACTCGAACCACTTCACTTCGAAATCCTGCTGCCAAAGCTGACCGTTCTTTATTGCGGACATAGACCTGGCTAGCTGGGTTTTCTCCCACCAAAATCACTACCAAGCCTGGGACCTGACCAGTCTCAGCCTTTAAGCGAGCGGTTTTTTCTGCTAATTCCCCCTGCAATTTTACTGCCAAGGCCTTCCCATCAATTACATGTGTCATCTCAATCTCTTTTCTATTCAATATCTTCTCTATTATATCAGATTTGTGAACCTGCTCCTAACACTTCTTGATTAGACAAGGTTATAAGAAGAAACTATAACTATTTTCTTCCAACAAAAAAGAGACTAGATGCTCTAGACTCTTGATTGATACTTCTTAGTACAACAATTCGTAGATTTCCATTGCGATTAAGTCAATGCTATCGAATGTATAGGTCTCACGCGCTTCTACATCACGAAGAGTAAATACTGATCCATTTTCTTCATCATAGTTGTAAGCTACTTCAGCAACTACAACCCCTTCACGTTCAAAATTACGTTTTAAGTTTCCACCGTCTTTCGTCATCGCTTCCAAACGGCTGATAATTCGTACCAAATGTGATTCCATTTTGATTCTCCTATTTACTTTCTACTCTCCTATTTTATCATAAAAGAAGGAGGAAATTCCAATAAAAATCAACTTTTCCGCTATTTTCCTCTTTATTCCATGCCTAAAACCGGACTTCATACTAAATTCTTGCAAACTTTTAGAATACTGCTATAATGAAACTATAAAAGTTTGACTATTTCTGACCAATAGTTTTTACACTTTTTACCCTAGAGAAAGAGGTAAGAGAATGCTTTGTCAAAACTGTAAAATCAATGATTCAACCATTCATCTTTATACGAACGTGAATGGCCACCAACAACAAGTAGACCTTTGCCAGAACTGCTATCAAATTATGAAAACGGATCCTAACAATAGTCTGCTCGCAGGATTAAACCAACAAAATCGCGGAGGACGGGATCCTTTTGAAGATTTCTTCAATCAACTAGGGAAACTTCCAGGCTCCGCAAGAACCCCAAACCCCTCCGACCCAATCTGGGGGAGGCTATGGTGGTGGAAATGGCTATGGTTCTAATGGAAACGGTCGTTCTTCAGGACCCAACAGACCCCAAGCCAAACAACAACCAAAGGGCCTTCTAGAAGAATTTGGAATTAACGTTACTGAAATTGCTCGTCGTGGGGATATCGATCCGGTCATCGGCCGTGACGATGAAATTCTTCGCGTCATTGAAATCCTCAACCGTCGAACAAAGAACAACCCTGTCCTGATTGGGGAACCCGGTGTCGGAAAAACAGCTGTCGTAGAAGGACTAGCGCAAAAGATTGTTGATGGGGATGTCCCTCACAAGCTTCAAGGTAAGGAAGTCATTCGCTTAGACGTTGTCAGTCTGGTTCAAGGAACTGGGATCCGAGGGCAATTTGAAGAGCGCATGCAACAATTGATGGAGGAAATCCGTCGCCGGGAAGATGTGATTTTGTTTATCGATGAGATCCATGAAATTGTCGGTGCTGGATCTGCTGGAGACGGCAATATGGATGCTGGAAATATTCTCAAACCAGCCCTCGCTCGTGGCGAATTGCAATTAGTCGGTGCGACGACACTCAATGAGTATCGTATTATCGAAAAGGATGCAGCACTTGAACGCCGGATGCAACCCGTTAAGGTCGACGAACCTACAGTGGAAGAAACCATCACCATCCTCAAAGGCATTCAAAAGAAATACGAGGACTACCACCACGTCCACTATACCGATGGTGCGATCGAGGCTGCGGCTCTCCTTTCTAATCGCTATATCCAAGACCGCTTCTTGCCAGACAAGGCCATTGACCTCTTGGACGAAGCAGGCTCTAAGATGAACTTAACCCTCAATTTTGTCGATCCCAAAGTCATCGACCAACGCTTAATTGAAGCCGAAATCTCAAGGCTCAAGCGACGCGCGATGAGGACTTTGAAAAAGCTGCCTACTTCCGCGACCAAATCGCTAAGTACAAAGAAATGCAAGGGCAACAGGTCACTGATCAAGATACGCCAGTCATTAGCGAAAAGACCATCGAACACATCGTCGAGCAAAAGACCAATATTCCAGTTGGCGATTTGAAAGAAAAAGAACAATCCCAATTGATCAACTTGGCAGCTGACTTGAAGGCTCATGTCATCGGTCAAGATGAGGCTGTTGAAAAAATTGCTAAGGCCATCCGTCGCAACCGGGTAGGGCTTGGAACACCAAACCGTCCAATTGGTAGCTTCCTCTTTGTTGGACCAACTGGTGTCGGGAAGACCGAGTTGTCCAAGCAATTGGCCATCGAACTCTTTGGTTCTGCTGACAGTATGATTCGCTTTGATATGAGTGAGTATATGGAGAAACATGCCGTTGCCAAATTGGTCGGTGCTCCTCCAGGCTACGTCGGCTATGAAGAAGCAGGCCAGCTGACTGAAAAGGTGCGTCGCAACCCTTACTCTCTCATCCTCTTGGATGAGGTCGAAAAGGCCCACCCAGATGTCATGCATATGTTCCTCCAAGTCTTAGACGATGGGCGCTTGACAGATGGACAAGGCCGAACGGTGAGCTTCAAAGATACCATTATCATCATGACTTCCAATGCGGGAACTGGAAAAGCGGAGGCTAATGTCGGCTTTGGGGCGGCTCGTGAAGGTCGTACCAATTCTATCCTAGGTGAACTGGGAAACTTCTTTAGTCCAGAATTCATGAACCGCTTTGACGGCATCATTGAATTCAAAGCCTTGTCTAAGGAAAACCTCCTTCAAATCGTCACTCTCATGTTAGACGATGTCAACCAACGCTTAGCCCACAATGATATCCACCTGGATGTTACCGATAAGGTCAAGGAGAAACTGGTTGACCTAGGCTACGATCCGAAAATGGGGGCACGTCCTCTTCGTCGCACCATTCAAGACTATATTGAAGATGCCATTACAGATTACTACCTAGAAAATCCTAGTGAGAAAGATCTGAAGGCTGTCATGACCAGCAATGGGAAGATTAGCATCAAAGGAAAGAGCAAACCTGCGAACGAAGCAGAAAAAGTAACTGAATAATCGCATTCCACAGAGAGATTCCTAGTAGCTACCAGGAATCTCTCTTATTTTTATCTCCTACTGCTTTTTATGTCCATCTATGTTATAATGATAAAAAAATAAGAAGCGAGTATCATTATGACCGTTGCAACTTTTGGAACAAAAGAAGAAAATGTTGACTATGTCAATCGTTATGGAGTCTATGCGGTGATTCCAAATCCAGCAAAGGACAAAATCATCCTAGTCCAAGCTCCAAATGGGGCTTGGTTCCTACCAGGTGGTGAGATCGAGGCAGGAGAAAATCATTTCTTGGCACTCGAGCGCGAACTGATCGAAGAGCTGGGATTCACTGCGACCATCGGCGAGTATTATGGACAAGCAGATGAGTACTTCTACTCCAGTCACCGCGACACCCACTACTACAATCCTGCTTATATCTATGAAGTAACTGACTTTGTAGAAGCTCAAAAGCCACTAGAGGATTTCAATAACATTGCCTGGTTCCCCATTGACGAAGCCATTGAAAAGTTAAAAAGAGGAAGCCATAAATGGGGAATCAAAATGTGGAAATCTGCCCAAAAATTGTAAGCGACTTCTTTCACAAAATAAAAAAAAGTGCTATAATAAATGGAGAAAGAGCTTAGGAGGATCTCACATGAAGCTTATGAATACAACAAATAGTCATGCTAATTTGGTCAAAAGTCAATTAGAAAGTACCGATGCTACCCTTGTTGAGGTCTATTCAGCTGGTAACACCGATGTTATCTTTACCAAAGCTCCTACTCATTACGAATTGCTGATTAGTAACAAACACCGTGCCATTCGTGAAACAGAAGTTGAAAAAATTCGTGAGTTCTTTTTAAAACGCAAGATTGATCTTAAACTCATCGACCAATCCGCTATTAAAACGCTCTACTCCGACAAACTGATCGAAATTTCTTTCCCAATCAATTAGTAAGGCCAATCCGCCTTACTTTTTTTATTGCCTTAATGATGGACACGATACACCATTCTAGCCACCAAAAAAGAAGTTCCAAATCGGAGCTTCTTTCAGATTGAAGATAAAGTAATTTTAGAAACTTTCCTTAGGTGAGTACGGACGTCAGCGAACTTCTACGAAGTTCCATGACTAATTAAGATACGAAGGGCTTTTGCGGATAAAGTCAAAATAGGGAGCAGGACAGAAGCACTGTTGTATGGGATTGCTTCGTTGTCCTGCCCCCACAAGGCTGATTAGGATTCTTCCGAGCTGAAAGGTGAGAGAAGAATTCAATCAGCTACTGTGTCTTGGATTTAGTACTAATGCATTTGCACTTTTTGACACAATCCGCAGCCCGTGTTCAATTAGTTTTGAACCCCCTCGCTCTTTAATTTCCGGGCTCAGGCTAAAACAGTTTCCCAAACTGTTTTACTCTCAAAACTCCCGAATGCCTGAAACACAGTTGTTTCAGGCACTTTTCTCACGGCGGAAAGTTTTTCATCTTCTTAAATGACTAAAATATGAAAGTCATTTTTTGAAAATCATCCAGCTGTTTTATAAAAAAATAGTTTGTCTGCATTCAAAAAGAAGTTCCATTATGGAACTTCTTTTGATATCTATTATTTTGCTTCAAAACCTTTTGCAACTGCGTCTGCAAAGTTCTCTTCAACGATGCTTGCACAGTGATCACAGATGGTTGCATGGTAGTGGCGTTCTGCAGTTGTTGGGTCGATACGACGGCAACGGTCACAAACTTCACCAGCAGCACGGTCAACTGTGAAGGCTACATCTTCAAAGGCCACTGCACCTTCTGGGGCTGGTCCTTCTGCGATAGTCAATTCAGAGACAATCAAAAGTTGAGCTACATTGCTATCAACAGCTCCAAGAAGTGTTTTCACCACTTCATTTGGATAAACGGTCAAGTGAGCTTCAAGTGATTTACCGATGACTTTTTCATTCCGTGCTTCTTCCAAGGCTTTTTGAGCTTGACCACGGAAGTCCATGAATGCTGACCAGGTATCCAAGATTTCCTCTTGGTTGGCAAAAGTCTGAGCTTCTGGTAATTCTGACAATTGAACAAAATCTTCGGCTTCAAACTCAAGATATGACCAGATTTCTTCCGCAGTGTGAGGAAGGATTGGTGTCAAAAGTTTGGTGATTTTCACAAGGATGTCATAGAAGACCGTTTGCATTTGACGGCGTTCAAGTGACTTAGCTCCTTCGATGTAAACAACATCTTTAGCAAAGTCAAGGTAGAAGGCAGACAAATCAACGTTGATAAAGTTCACTAGGGCTTTATAGATTGTCAAGAATTCGAAGTCTGCATAAGCATCGCGAATAGTTTTGACAAGTTGGTTAAAACGAATGGTCATGTACTTATCAACGGAACGAAGTTCTTCGTAAGCCACGGCATCCTCAGCTGGGTTAAAGTCAGAAGTGTTAGCAATCAAGAAACGAAGAGTGTTACGGATCTTGCGGTAAGTTTCAGAAACTTGGCTCAAGATATCCATAGAGATACGCACGTCGTTGCTTGAGTCTACACTGGTTACCCAGAGACGCAAGATTTCCGCACCAAATTGTTTTTCAACATCGCTTGGAGCAATGGTGTTCCCAAGAGATTTAGACATCTTCTCACCTTTACCATCCAAAGCAAAACCTTGTGACAAGATTTGTTTGTATGGTGCGACACCATGGTTGGCTACAGATGTGATGAGTGATGAGTTGAACCAACCACGGTATTGGTCTGAACCTTCTAGATAAAGGTCAGCTGGGTATTTGAGTTCTGGACGGTTCACTACAACACCATTCCATGATGAACCTGAGTCAAACCAGACGTCCATAATATCTGTTTCTTTCTTGAACTCACCATTTGGTGAACCTGGATGGGTAAATCCTTCTGGCAAGAGGTCCTTGGCATCCCGTTCCCACCAGATGATGGAACCATGTTCTTCAAAGAGTTGAGCCACATGCTCGATGGTTTCAGCTGTCATGATTGGTGTGCCATCTTCAGCGTAGAAGATTGGGAGTGGTACACCCCAAGCACGTTGACGAGAGATAACCCAGTCACCACGGTCACGAATCATATTGTACAAACGGACTTTACCCCACTCCGAGTGGAACTTCACTTTTTCAATTTCATCCAAGATTTCTTGACGGAATTTAGATACTGAGGCAAACCATTGTGGCACGGCACGCCAGATGATTGGTTTTTTTCGTACGCCAGTCAAATGGGTAAGAGTGAGAGATTTCTTCTTGAGCTAGAAGGAGGTTACCTAGTTTTTCAATAACAGTCGGAACAACCTTGTCGTAGAATTGACCTTCAAACTCTGCACCAGCATTGGCCATCATGATTCCTCGTTCGTTGACAGTTACAGCAACTTCGAGACCATTGGCAACACCGACATTGTAGTCATCCTCACCAAAACCAGGGGCTGTATGGACGATACCAGTACCGGAGTCTGTTGTAACGTGATCACCAAGGATAACGAGTTCATCTACTGCTGTATCCCATGGGTGCTCTGTCACGATGTGGTTCAATTCTTGACCACGGTAAGTTGCCAACACTTGAACATCCGCCCAACCGAATTTCTCAGACAAGCTGTTCAGCAATTCTGAAGCGACCACAAATTTACGAGATTCGCCAGCTGGTTGCACCAAGACATAATCAATATCTGCACCAACTGTCAACCCGCGAGAAGCTGTGATGGTAAATGGAGTTGTTGTCCAAACAACGATGTAAGTATCTGTATCAAGGACACCTTTTCCATCTTTGACTTTGTTGGCATAGTAAAGTGAAGTTGAAACCAAGTCGTGGTATTCGATTTCCGCTTCAGCAAGTGCTGACTCAGATGACCAAGACCAGTAAACTGGCTTAGCTCCACGGTAGATATAGCCTTTGTTAGCCATTTCACCGAAAACACGGATTTGCGCTGCTTCATAGTCAGGCGTCAAAGTTACATAAGGATTTTCCCAGTCACCTGAAACACCCAAGCGTTTGAAGTCTTCGCGTTGTTTATCTACTTGAGAAAGGGCGTAGTCGCGGCAAAGTTTCAAGTACTCAACCAAGTCCATTTCTTTGCGTTTGACACCTTGTTTAGCCAAGACTTGCTCGATTGGCAAACCGTGTGTATCCCAACCTGGGATGTACGGTGCATAAAAACCTGACATAGACTTAGAACGAACAATGATATCTTTTGAGATCTTGTTCATAGCATGTCCTACGTGGATATTTCCGTTGGCATACGGAGGGCCATCATGCAAGGTGAAATGTGGTTTTCCTTGGTTCAATTCTTGACGACGTTGGTAAAGCTTTGCTTCTTCCCATTCTTTTTGCCAAACTGGCTCTTTTGTAGGCAGGCCAGCCCGCATCGGGAACTCTGTCTTCCCTAAATTCAGTGTTTCTTTAAGTTTCATGGTGTCTCCTCTAAAAAATAATCATACAAAATAAAAGACCACGACCTCGCCAAAAAGGACGACAAGTCGTGGTACCACCTTCATTCAAGAAAGAGAATCCTCTCTTTCTCCTCTTTTGTCGCTAACGCTGACCAGCGTTAGTGGTTACTCATTTCACCACTAAGATTTGTAAAAGGATCAATCCTATCAAAGGAAGTACAGGTCTTCCACCATCGCCTGCTCGCTAAAACTATTTGATAAGATCACTGTTTTTACAGATTATAAAATTGAAACAGATTCCCGTTGTTCTTCCACTTCTGGTGCATCAATATCAGCAACTAGAGGAGTTTCTACAACAATTTCATCAATAGAATCTTGATCTACCTGATTTTTTTCTGCTTCTTCCAAAGCTTCTTGAACTTTTTCATTCAATCCTTCAAAAGCTTGAGTCGCAGACAATTCACGGTTTACAGCTTCAATATGTTTTTGCAATTCTTCAATTTCTGCGCGTGAGAATTGACGAGTCAAATCAATTGCTTCATCATCGTAGTTATGATGAACTGTTTCTTCCAAAGCTTTCGACTACTTCACGGAAAGCTTCATCACTTGTTTGAATATACATAGCAGTTGGGCGAAGAATTTCATCCCATTCTGGTGTATCAATGATGCTCAATTGGCTTTCGATAGTTGATTTCAAACGTTGGTGGAAGACACGCGTCTTATTCTTCAATTCTTCCGTTTCTACGGCAACTTTCTTGGCATTGTCTGTAGCATGACGAAGAATTTCATTTGCTTTTGCTTTTGCTTCTTCAACTAAATGGTGAGCATCTTGCTCCGCTTGACGAACGATTGTTTCTGAGCGTTCATTTGCCGCATGTTTCACACGTTCTGCTGTATCTTGAGCGATCAATACTGATTGACTCAAAGAGTCCTTCATTTCGTCAAAGTAGTTCAAGCGCTCTTCCAACGCACTAATTTTTGTTTCCAATTCATGATTTTCACGAACTAATTTTTCATAGTCTCGGTAGACCATGTCTTGAAACTCTTCAACTTCTTTAGCATCGTAGCCTCTAAATTTTACATAAAAGCGTTTATCTTTGATTTCTAAAGCTGTAAGTGCCATAGTTCCTCCTTATTTTCTACTGGAAAATACTTCAACCGTTAATTTGTATTTTCCACTTTTTGATAGGCCATTTTCTGATAGTATTTTAAATCGGCCATACTTTCGAACACTAATTAAATCTGCTACTTGGATCATCCGACTAGGATTATCAATAGTGGCATAGTTTACCTTTACCTGGCCAGACTGAACCAATTGAACAGCTACAGACCGAGCAAGTTTAAAGGTAGAAGCTACTAGTTTATCAAGTCGAACACTAGTAACCAATAGATCTTTGAGTTTGGACGGTTCGTCTACGGTGATAGGTTCTCGACAGTCAATCTCACGAATCTTCACAGATGCCTTTGCGATCTTCTTAAGATTCTCTTTAAAATAGGAGGAGAAACGTTCATCCACATAGATATGAATCTTCCCTTGTCCAACTAGAATATCACCAAAAGACTTTCTTTCTATGCCTAATTGATGGAGAAGCGAACCCAAAACTTGAGAGTGACTTAACCGATAAAACTTATCCGGATAAAGAACTTCTAACAGGCTTATTTCAAATCAGATGCCTCTAACTGATAGTAGCTAGGAGCCAGAATCACTCGTGCATATTCTGTAGGATAGATTTCTGCACTTGAAAACACCTGCAAACCATGGTGGGCACCAATTTGTCGTAAAATATCAACCTGATGTGGATTTAAAAAGGAAGTCAGTTCAAAACTATACTGTTGCTCCACCCGATCTACTAATTCTAGAACTCGATCGATAAAGACGTGGTCTTCTGGACTATAGTGTTGATAAAATCCCTTGGTCATATAAATTGCACCAAAAATTGAAGGACAAACCGTTCCACTACGGATAGAGCAAGTAAGGCAAACATGACTGTAAAGTCTAACCCACCAAATTGCAAAGGAATCTTTCTAAATAGGCTCAAAAATGGTTCGACGATCCGTTGAACCATTTTAGCTAAAGCCGATTCTGATGCATTTGGAAACCAACTAAGCAAAGCATAGATGATTAGTACTAGCTCAAAAACCTGAAAGAAATTTCTAACTAATTGTAGGACAAACATATTAACGATTTCGTTTCATATCAAAGTCGTACTCAGCAACTTCGACATCATTTGGAAGGCGAATATCTTCAATATTCACAACGACATTGATTGGTGTTAATAAGTACATAGTACTCGCAACACGACGTAGATTCCCGGCTAATACATAGCGAGCACCATCCAAATAATCCAAACATCTTCTTGCTTGAACTTCAGTCATATATTGGAAGTCAATAAGAATACTTTCGTTTGCCAACAACAAGTCAACAATTTCAGTTGCTTCTTCGTATTTACGAGGATAGCGAACATCAATTGTAATCTTTTCATCTGCAGCAGAACGATTTCTTGCCAACTCTTGTTGACGTTGATGAAGTCGAGTAATATTTTCAGAAGATGATTTTTGAGATGAAGCTGATTCAACCACTGCTGTAGAAGCTACTTGTGGACGACTAGCTGCAACAGGAGTAGGTTTCTGCTCCTTTGGCAGCTACCACAGCTTTTTGACGTGGTTTTGATGATGGTTGTACTGGTTTAGGGGATGCTACAGGTTGGCTAGCTCCGACTGCTTGAGCAGGCGCTTCTTGCACATCGTACTCATCTCCATCTTCAGTAAAATAATCAATCAATCGATCAAATCTATCTTTAAATGACATAATTCTTTCCTATTTGAAAAATGAGGTCCCAATTCGCACAAAAGTCGCACCGTTAGCAATCGCCACATCATAATCACGACTCATTCCCATGCTTAACTCTGTAAAGGGCATATTTTTCAACTGTTTCTTTTGTAATTCTTTTTGAAGTTGGTGAGTTGCTGCAAATATGGCTTGCAACTCGTCCTGACTTGCCTCAAAAGGAGCCATCGTCATTAAGCCAACAATTTGTAGGTTATCCAAGCCTTCTAGTTCTGGAAGAACCGCATCGAGCTCTTCAGGAGCAAATCCATGCTTGCTTTCCTCTCCAGAAATATTGACTTGTATAAAACATTTAATTGGGTGACTCGCCCTTTTTGAATTTCTTGGGCAAGCTTCATAGAATCTAAAGCATGGAAGTAATCTACATAATTGATAACTTCTTTTACTTTACGACGTTGGAGACTACCAATCAAATGCCAGGTGAGTCCCTCATCTTTTAGAGCTTGGTATTTTTCTAGAAATTTATCAACACGGTTTTCACCGATATGACAGACTCCTGTATCAACCAAAGCCTTAGCTTGGTCGATACCAACATATTTAGTAACAGCAATCACATTGACCTGATCCGTGCGGTTTGCTGTTTCCATTGCTTGTGCAACCTGCGAGAATATTCGCTCTTTATTTTCAATCAGACTCATTCTTAACGATTACGGAAAAATGGTGGTGTTTCCAACTCATCATCTTCTGAAGAAGAATCCACATAGCGTTCAACTTGACGACCAGTGCTAGTATCAGACTGACGTACAATGTTTTCACGACGAATGTCCCAATCTCCAAACGCAGATCCACGAGGTGTTTCTTGTTTAGCACGTGATTGAGGAGAAGGCATTTCAATTTCTTCCTTCAAATCGAATTCGCGATCGAATTGTGGAGTTTGTGGACGTTGTTCACGTGGTCCAGTTTGGTAATAACGTGCTGAACTTGGTGCATGAGATGCAATTCCACTAACTCTTTCAACTTTATCCTGACGAACACCAGTTGCAACAACCGTTACGCGGATTTCATCTTTCATTGATTCATCAATAGATGTACCAAGCCAAATGTTCACGCCATGACCAGCTGCTTGGTTAACAATTTCAGAAGCTTCTTCTGCTTCAATCAAGGTCATATCCAATCCACCAGTAACGTTGACGATCACGTCTTCAGCACCGTCAATGGTTGTTTCAAGGAGTGGTGAGTAGATAGCTTTACGAGCTGCTTCAATGACACGCTCTTCACCATTACCTACACCAATACCCATCAAGGCATTTCCTTTGTTTTCCATAACAGTCTTCACGTCAGCGAAGTCAAGGTTGATCAATCCTGGGCTTGTAATCAAGTCAGTGATCCCTTGAACCCCTTGGCGAAGGACATTATCGGCTTCGCTCAATGCTTCAAGAAGTGGTGTTTTCTTATCTACGATTTCTAACAAGTTGTTGTTAGAAATGATCAACAAAGTATCCACATGCTCGCGAAGTTCATTGATCCCTTCGATTGCAAAGTTTCCGCGTTTTGTTCCTTCAAATCCGAAAGGACGAGTCACAACGGCTACTGTCAAAGCACCAACAGCTTTAGCAATACGAGCGATGACTGGTGCAGCACCTGTACCAGATCCTCCACCCATCCCTGCAGTGATGAAGACCATGTCTGCACCTTGCAAAGCTTCTGTCAATACTTCTTCACTTTCTTCTGCGGCTTACGACCAACCTCAGGTTGACCTCCAGCACCCAAACCACGAGTCAACTTAGGACCCAATTGGATAACTGTTTCTGCTTTTGCACTTGAAAGTGCTTGTACATCTGTGTTTGCTGCGATGAATTCTACACCAGCAACTCCTTCGTCAATCATGCGGTTGATGGCATTACCGCCACCGCCACCGACACCGATTACTTTAATAACTGCACCTTGTGCCGCTGCTGTGTCAAATGAAAATGTCATAAATACTTACACTCCTTAATCAAACATATTACCGATTAAATTCTTCATTCGGTCTGTAAAGGTAGTTTTTTCTTCTTGTTTTTGTTCTTCAACTGGATGTTGTTGCTCGACGTTAACTACAGGCTCAATTTCTTCCGGTACATATGTTGGAACAACCGATTGCTGTACTGGTCGTTCAAACTGAACTGGTTGCTGACGAAGACGTTGATCTCCATGTACAGCAGCCTGAGCAAGAATATCTACATCTGTGAGATTTCCAGCATATTCAGACAAGCTAATCACGTGGGCAAAGCTGGATTGCGGATTCCAATTTGATTTGGAACGTACAATTTCACATTTACACCAAAGACTTCTTGCGCCAATTCTTCAATACCAGGGAGAATAGCGCCACCACCGATGATGACAATTCCTCCAGGCAAATCAAGCAAATGTCTTCTTTCAAGATCTTGTTTGATTTGGTCGAAGATGTGTTTGATCCGAGCTGAAATAATCTCTGCCAAATATTTTTCAGATACTTGGACAGGTTCTACTTCACCAATCACCTCAACATGGAAGACTTCATCACCAACTGATGGAACATAAGCTTCTCCATAGTTGAACTTCAAGCCTTCTGCTAATTTTTGAGAAGTTTTCAATACTTTAGAAATATCTTTAGTAACGTAATCGCCACCTTCTTGGTAGATATTTGTAAATTGAAGTTCTTGATTCCGAACAGAAGCTACTGTCGTTTGTCCTCCACCTAAATCAATGACGGTCGCACCAAACTCACGTTCTCCTTCGTTCAATACAGACTTAATCATTGCAAGTGGTGAAATAATGATGTTTTCAACTTGCAAACCAGCACGTTCAACTGTTTTCCGTAAATTATGGAGGACAGTTCTAGGACCAGTATACAAGAGACCACGCATTTCCAAACGGATTCCCATCATTCCACGTGGATCGCGGATTCCTTGGAAACCGTCAACTGTGAACTCTTCTGGAATAAAGGTAATGACTTCACGGTCTGGAGTCATACTCTTTGTCAAAGCAGATCTAACAACATTTTCAACATCTGCATCCGTAATTTCTTTTGAATCACTGGTTACAGGAATCATTCCTTGAGTTGCTTCAATTTGAAGAAGGTTCGCTGGCAACCCAACGTTCACAAGATTGATTGAAATTCCTGCTTTTTCTTCTGCTTGGCTTACTGCACTTTTAATCGCATTAGAAGCAGCCTCAATATCAACAATAATTCCATCTTTGACGCCAGCACTTTTTGCATTGCTGACTCCAATTACATTCATTTCTCCATTGACATGTTCTGCCACCAATACTTTTATTGAACTAGTACCGATATCTAAACCTGTAAAAAAGCCGTTTCTAGCCATTACACCAGTCCTCTCTCTTTTGTTTTCCTATACGTCAATTAATAGCTCCATTTTAGTTAGAACTATCCAAATTTCATTATAACACAAAAATGCCCATAGTGGGCATATTTTCTTTATTTATTTCAGATAATTTATGAGGGTTTACTCAGCGGGAACTTCTTCGTGTTGCTCGGTTACGACTGCACTCTCATCAGAATCTGTCGAGTCAACGTTAGCTTCCTCGTTTTTGTTCCCTTCCCCTGCTTCTTTTTCTTTCTTTTCCTGAACTAAAGTGGCCATTGTTTCTGCATTGTAACTATATATCCCCGCTTCCATATCAATGACACTGTCATCTTCAATTAGCTTGCGAATTTGATGGTAATAAGGCAATTTACGCTTGATTTGAGATGCCGGCACTAGGACCTTAGTGCCATCCTTCATGGTTAGCGTCACCAAATCCTTCGTCACCTTGCTCGGTGTCAAGTCCACTGACTCAATTTCATCGCGCACAGAAGATGGTATTTCCCCAGTTGCTTGACGAATTGTCGGACCAATTCTCGATCAGAAAAACGAACGGCTAAGTAAGTCTTAGGAAGCTGATCCGCAGCAACTGGCGTCTCTACCACTTCCCCATTCTCTAAAATGGGATAGTGATCTTCCTCCGTCACATAGTAACCAAAGACCTGGTATTCCTCAACCTGAACCTTAAACGTCGTAGGGAAGGCATAGGTCATCGAAATATCTTTGACCCATGGACTTGCCGCCTTCATATTAGCAAGATAACGGTCCCGATTTAAAAAGGTTGTCAGGGTATAATCCCGATCTTGGATCTGACTCTTTTCAAACAACAAGGTCTGGTCCGCATTTTTATTACCTGAGAATTCGATGATTTTTTGCTTAGCTAAGGGTGTTAAAAGATAGGCAGAAAAGACTGCAATCAAGGTACTGATCACTAAAACAGGGATAGCTCGATAGATGTGACGTCTCGCAATCTGACCTTCCTTTTTAGCCTTCTTCGCTAGTTCCTCTTCTTCGAACCTATCTTCTGAAGGCTCTGTTAGGTAGATGATTTTTTCTTCTTCATCCTCTTCATCTGTTTCGTCAGGAAGTATTTCTTGCACTTCCTCCTCAGCTAGATCAGCCTCCTTCTCATTTTCTTCTTCTGCAGTCTCGGTATCTTGTTCTTCTGCATCTGGATCTTCAGAGGGAGTTTTTTGATTCAGAAGTTCCTGTCTTTCCTTCTCTTCTTGTGCCTTCTTTTCTTTTTCTTCTTGCTCTTCTAATTGTTTTTTCTTTTGATACTCCTGGTTTCGTCTCTGCCATTCAGAGAGCTTCGTGACTTCCTTAGGAGTTTTTTGGTTCTTCTTATCCGTCATTTTTTCCTTTTATTAATTTCTTGATGGACTAGACTATAAAATTCATCCAAGGAAAGCAATTCATTCGAAGCCTTCATCGCTTGATGATAGCTTTCGGATCCTTGGAACATTTTATCCATCGTTTCTTGCAACCGATCCATGTTCAATTCTGGCTCAGCGATGGTTTCTGCATAGCCCTTTTCCACAAAGTATTGAGCATTTTCAATTTGGTCTCCACGGCTAGCTTCTTTCCCTAGAGGAACGATGATATGGAGCTTATCCATGGCCAAGAGTTCAAAAATCGTATTGGCACCACCACGAGTCACTACTAGGTCTGCCTTTTGGAGCAAAGGAAGATAGTGATCCGTCACGTAATCCACTCGATAAAGATGAGGTGCTTGTTCATTCAAGGAAGAGTCCCCTGTCAAATTAATGACATTGTAGCTTGCCAACAAGGCTTCTCGGTGATTTGTGACAAACTCATTGAACACTCGCGCACCAGCAGACCCACCCACAAAGAGAAGAGTCGGCAACTGTGGATCAAATTGAGCAAATACTGCTTCCAATTCTTGTGGGATTGGAAGTTGTTCCTGACGAACCTTGGTCACAGCTCCCACATGTTGGGCTTTCACTAGGCTTTTCGGCTGTTCAAAGGTTGTGAACATTTTCGTCGCAAACTTATAGGCAATTTTATTAGCCAAGCCCATGGAACGGTCGGATTCGTGGACCAATACAGGAACAAAACAGAGTCGCGCAGCCACTACCGGAGGAACTGAAACGAATCCTCCTTTAGAAAACAAAACCTGCGGCCGTACACGAAGCATGATCCAAATTGATTGGAGAATTCCCCAGAAGACCTTGAAGATATCCAACATATTTTGCCAAGAGAAATAACGGCGCAACTTGCCCGTCGCAATCGAATGGAAATGGATGTCCAAGCCAGACTTCAAAATCTCTTGGTGCTCAATCCCTTTCTTGTCCCCAATATAATGAACTTCCCAACCATCCTCGATGAAGCGAGGGATGAGGAGAAGGTTCAAGGTCACATGCCCAACTGTACCTCCCCCTGTAAATACTATTTTTTTCATATTATTTTTTCAACTCTTCTACTGTTTTAAGGAACTCATCGCCTCGCACTTCGAAATTCGCGTACATATCCCAGCTGGCATTGGCTGGACTAAGCAAGACGATATCACCTGGCTCAGCTATTTCAAAGGCTTTGCGCGTTGCATCTGCCACATCCGCCGCATCTAGATAGGCAACACTCGCTTGATCCGCTGCTCGTTTCACCCGTTCAGCAGACTCTCCAAGGATGACCATCTTTTTAAGACCAGTAATATCTGGCACCAATTCGTCAAACTCATTGCCTCGGTCCAAGCCACCAGCGATCAAGATGACATGAGCATTATCAAATCCAGACAAGGCTTTTTGGGTTGCTAAGATGTTGGTAGACTTGCTATCATTGTAGAATTTCACCCCTTCAATCTCAGCTACATACTGCAAGCGGTGCTTCACCCCGCCAAAGGCTGATAAGGTTTCTTGGATAGTTTGATTGTCAACGCCACGAAGTTTGGCCACTGCAATAGTAGCTAAAGCATTTTCTACATTGTGGCTGCCTGGTACTCCAATTTGATCTGCTCGCATAACGGCTTCACCTCGGAAGTAAAGGACACCGTCCTCTAAATAAGCTCCGTCCACCTTTTCTTGGGTTGAAAACGGTACCACAGTAGCTTCTGTTTGCTGAGCCAAGTCTTTGGCTAAATCTTGGTTAAAGTTTAGTACTACAAAATCCTTGGCAGTCATATTCTTTTGAATCGCCCATTTTGCAGCTACATAGCCTTCGAAAGATCCATGGTAATCCAAGTGGGTCGGCATCAAATTGGTAATGACTGCGATTTCTGGGTGAAAGGCTTCAATCCCCATCAATTGGAAGGAAGATAATTCCATTACCAATGTGTCTTTCGCTGTCGCTGTTTGAGCGACTTGACTAGCTGGAAAACCAATATTTCCAGACAAGAGACCGTTTTGTCCAGCAGCCGTTAATACTTCTCCAATCATGGTAGTGGTGGTTGTTTTTCCGTTTGAACCAGTGATTCCGATGATGGGCGCTTCTGAAATGAGGTAGGCCAATTCAACTTCGGTCAAAACAGGAATGCCTTTTTCAAGGGCCCGTTCAACCATAGGATTCGTGTAAGGAATTCCAGGGTTCTTCACCATCACCGCAAAGTCTTCATCCAAGAGTTCCAGAGGATGTCCTCCTGTCACAACTTTGATCCCTTCTTCCAGCAAGCTTTGGGCTGCAGGATTTTCTTCAAAGGCTTTGCCATCATTCACCGTTACGATAGCTCCTAGGCGATCGAGTAGTCGCGCTGCAGATTCTCCAGACTTAGCCAATCCTAAAACAAGGACTTTTTTATTTTTAAATGTTTCAATGACGTTCATAGCTTTTTTCTCTCCAATTTGTTCACCTTCTATTTTACCCTTTTTTAGACAATTTAAAAAGCCTTAAGACAGCAAAAGAAGCAACACGTATAAAAATGACCGCTTCACCATCTGTCATAAAAAAAAGAGTCGCCATGATTTTATATCACAACAACTCTATTTTATGGAGACAAGCTCTCCAGTTTATTCTGATTTATCCAGGCGTTTAGAAGACTTGGTCGGCAATCGCGAAATATCAACGAGGGCCAGATAGCCTACAAAAGCAAGGAAGGCGCCCACAAAAAATTCTGAAGGCAATTGGAAAATTTGGAAAATTGCTAAGCAAAGGAGAATGACCAAAGAGACCAACAATACGACTAGGGTTACTACATTCAGAGTTCCTCTGATGCTCTTTGGAGCTGCAAAAAGGTAAAAAAGGAGGATCAAAATACCTATAATTAAATAAACCATTTTGTCACTCCTTTCTTATTTCTTATTCAGCTGCAGCTGATTTTTTCTTTTTGTTTGCTTTTTCGCGTTCTGCCTTGTTGAGGATTTGTTTCCGCAAACGGATTGATTCAGGTGTTACTTCCATGTACTCATCGTCGTTCAAGAACTCGAGTGATTCTTCAAGCGTCAAGATACGAGGAGTTTTGATAACCGCTGTTTGGTCCTTAGTAGCGGAACGAACGTTGGTCATTTGTTTTGCCTTGGTGATGTTAACAGTCAAGTCATTTTCACGAGAGTTTTCACCGATGATCATTCCTTCGTAAACCTCAGTACCAGGGTTGACAAAGATAGTACCACGTTCTTCGATAGACATAATAGAGTAGGTTGTTGCTTTACCAGCATCGATAGAAACAAGGGCACCACGGTGACGACCGCCAATTTCTCCTGGAATCAATGGCAAGTATTGGTCGAAGGTATGGTTCATGATCCCGTATCCACGAGTCATTGACAAGAATTCAGTTGAATATCCAATCAAACCACGCGCAGGAACTAGGAAGACCAAACGAGTTTGACCATTACCTGTTGCAATCATATCCAACATTTCACCCTTACGTTCAGAAAGGCTTTGGATGACAGACCCTTGGTATTCTTCAGGAGTATCGATTTGCACACGCTCAAACGGCTCGCACTTCACACCATCAATTTCTTTTACGATAACTTCTGGACGAGATACTTGAAGCTCATACCCTTCACGGCGCATGGTTTCGATAAGGATTGACAAGTGCAATTCCCCACGTCCTGAAACGGTCCATTTATCTGGTGAGTCCGTTGGATCTACACGAAGAGATACGTCTGTTTGCAATTCTGCTTGCAAACGTTCTTCAACCTTACGAGAAGTCACCCATTTCCCTTCGCGACCAGCAAATGGTGAGTTGTTGACCAAGAAGGTCATTTGAAGTGTTGGTTCATCGATGTGAAGAACTGGAAGAGCTTCAACTGCATCTGTTGGAGTAATGGTTTCCCCAACGAAGATGTCTTCCATACCTGATACGGCAATCAAGTCACCAGCCTTGGCTTCTTGGATTTCACGACGTTCCAAACCAAAGAAACCGAAGAGTTTTGTGACACGGAAGTTCTTGGTTGTACCATCAAGTTTAGAAAGAGTAACTTGGTCTCCAACCTTGACTGTACCACGGAAGACACGTCCGATACCGATACGACCAACGAAGTCATTGTAGTCAAGAAGAGACACTTGGAATTGAAGGGGCTCATCTGAGTTATCAACTGGAGCTGGGATGTGGTCGATAATGGTGTCAAAGATTGGCGCCATGGTCTTTTCTTGATCTGCTGGATCATCTGACAAGGAAGATGTTCCGTTGATCGCTGACGCATAAACAACTGGGAAGTCAAGTTGGTCATCATCCGCACCAAGCTCGATGAAGAGTTCCAAGACTTCGTCTACTACTTCTGCTGGACGAGCAGATGGCTTATCGATTTTGTTAACTACAACGATCGGCACAAGGTCTTGTTCCAAGGCTTTTTCAATACGAAACGAGTCTGTGGCATGGTTCCTTCGTAGGCATCTACGACTAAAACAACACCGTCAACCATTTTCATGATCCGCTCAACTTCTCCACCGAAGTCCGCGTGTCCTGGTGTGTCCATGATGTTGATACGAGTTCCGTTGTAGGCAACGGCTGTATTTTTCGCAAGGATGGTGATTCCACGCTCTTTTTCAATATCGTTTGAGTCCATTGCACGCTCTGCCAACTCTGTACGCGCGTCAAGAGTTTCAGATTGTTTCAACAATTCGTCAACGAGGGTTGTTTTACCGTGGTCGACGTGGGCGATAATCGCGATATTACGGATATCTTCTCTTAATTTTGTCATGATTTCCTCTATTGTATTCAAAAATTTATTTTCTAACTGAACGATTATACCACAATTTTAAGCAAATGGCATAACTCAGACAAGTGTAAATGTTTTCATGCTTTCTTTCGAAAACCTTCTTTCTCATTCCCACTCCTAACCACTCTATTCATGAAAATCTTTCACCTCTTTATCCCTTTTCTTCATCCTTTTTCCGAATACTTGTGATTCTCTCCATTTCATGCTATCCTGTCTTTTATGAGATTAGATCAATTACTGGCCCACTACCAAATTCCCCGCAAAGAAATCAAACAGAGCCTAGCCAAAAAGCAGATCCTAGTCGACGGACTTGCTACAACAAAATTATCCCAAAATGTCGATACAGGTCTCCAAGAAGTTCGCTGGAAGGATCAGGTCCTTACCGACTGTTCCCATCACTATTTTCTTCTTCATAAACCTCAAGGGCTAGTGACGGCTACCAAGGATGCCCAACATCCTACAGTGTTGGATTTCCTCCGAGCAGAAGACCGGACCCCCAAGACCTATCCTATCGGTCGACTGGATCGGGATACGACCGGACTCCTCCTACTCACAGACAATGGACCTCTAGGTTTCCAACTACTTCATCCCCAATACCATATCGAAAGAATACGAGGTAACAGTCAACGGCCCTCTCGAACCCGCTCATATAGAAGAATTTCAAGAAGGAATCACCTTCTTAGATGGGACAACATGCAAGCCCGCCAAACTAAAAATCCTTAACTCCAGTCCCAAAGAAAGCCAGGCCCTGGTCACCCTGTCTGAAGGGAAATTCCATCAGGTGAAAAAGATGTTTCTCTCTGTCGGTGTCAAGGTAACTAGCCTCAAGCGAATCAAATTTGGAGATTTTTCATTAGACCCTAACCTAGCAGAAGGTCAATACCGCCCCTTGAACCAAGATGAATTACAGATTATTAAAAACTATTTAGAAAACAATTGATAAAACAAAAAAAGCTTTAGTTTGAACTGCACCCCAAAAGTTAGACAGAAAAAATCTAACTTTTGGGGTGTTTTTATTATGAAATTGACTTATAAGGATAAAGTTCAGATCTATGAACTTAGAAAACAAGGATATAGCTTAGAGCAGCTTTCAAATAAATTTGGGATAAACAATTCTAATCTTAGGTACATGATTAAATTGATTGATTGTTACGGAATAGAGTTCGTCAAAAAAGGAAAAAATCGTTACTACTCTCCTGAATTAAAACAAGAAATGATTGATAAAGTTCTACATGAAAACTGGTCTCAAGATAGAATTTCTCTCGAATATGCTCTCCCAAATCGTGGTATGCTTCCAAATTGGATGGCACAATACAAGAAACGGGTATACTATTGTTGAAAAAACGAGAGGGAGAGTACCTAAAATGGGACGTAAACGTAAGAAAACTTGGGAAGAAATGACAGAACTAGAGCGACTCCAAGAAGAGAATGAACGCTTACGTACCGAGGTGGCTTACTTAAAAAAGTTAAAAGAGCTAGAAGGCAGGGACGAAGCCTTACAACGAGAAAGGCAGAGACAATTAGAGAAATGGCTTCAGGAGGATTTCGACTAGATTTACTTCTTGAAGTGGCTCGTTTACCTCGCTCAACTTACTACTATCAGTTGAAGCAACTGGATAGGCTTGACAAAGATAAAGATCTTAAAGCTGAAATTCAATCTATTTTTACTGAGCACAAAGGAAATTATGGCTATCGCCGAATGACTCTTGAATTGAGAAATCGTGGTTATGTGGTCAATCACAAAAGAGTTCAACGCCTGATGAAGGTCCTTGGTTTAAGTGCTCGAATTCGTCGTAAACGGAAGTATTCTTCATACCAAGGAGAGATTGGTAAGAAAGCAGTCAACCTTATTCAACGGCATGATGGAATCTTTCTTTGGCATTTTGAAATCAGAAATATTTTATGGTTACGAGAATACATTTAAGTCGCTTAACCAATTAGAACAAGCTATTGTAGAATATATTGATTATTGCAACAACAAACGAATTAAGGTAAAACTAAAAGGACTCAGTCCTGTACAGTACAGTACAGAACTAAATCCTTTGGATAAATTAATTATCTAACTTTTTGGGGTCAGTACACTGATAACCTATCTTTTATTAATAGTTTAGATATTGTTCAATTTCGGATTTTTGGATTTCTTTTTCCGTAGTGACAAATCGGGCAAGAAAGGAAATAAGTTTTACCGTAAGGAAAGAGCGGAATCCAGTAAAGAGTATACTTGCGTCCGTATTCCGTAATTTCCCAAGTACCAACATTGTTACAATGGCCACATTCGATAGCAGTTTGTGTATGTCCCAATAATTTTTTGGTAACCTTTTTGAACCCCAAAATAGAATCATTTTATAATCTCCTTAAAATTAATATCATTTCATGATGGCACATCAAGGATTTTTAGCAAAATTTTCCTTGATCTTAATTGGTTTTTACTTTTCCATCCCAAGAATCCAAACCATAGGACAAGATATAGATATCTTTATAGCCCTGTTTTTTCAAGAAGAGGGCTGCATTGGTCACACGGGACCCACGACTGTTCTCATAGAGCAAGACTGGTTTATCTTTTCGAAGAGCAGACAGACTCACTTTTAACTGGTTGGAAGGAATATTCCGAGCTCCCAAAATATGCTTAGCGTGGAACTCATTTGGATCACGCAAGTCCACTAATTGGCCTTTGCGGATCAATTCTTCAAACTCTGCATTGTCCACAATTTTTGCTGCCCGACGGATACGGAAGTAATTGTAGCCCATCCAGCCAAACATCCCTAAAACAATCAACCATACTAAAATATTTGTTAAACTCACTTTTCTTTTTCCTCTTCTAAATAGCGTAATTCCTGTGCGTGTTCTCTACGTAAGACGGCTTCTGCTTCTAGATAATCCAATTTTTCCATCAGCCCAGCGTCATAGATCCTTTTCAATTCAATCTTCATCAATTCGATGTCGTAAAGTCGTTTTCCGACATAAATGATGATTCCAAATTTTTTCAGAAATTGTTGAACGTCGTACAGGGTTTTCATGTGCTTATTCTATCAAATCTTTCAAGTATTTTCAAGATGGCCCCTATTTTATTTACAGGAAAAATCTCATCCAAACAAAAATGAGCCTCCCAAGCAAGGAAGGCTCGTTTGTTTATTTTCAGATTACAAACCTGGTGCTTGACCTAATTCAGCGGCAATCATCCAGATATGTTTTTCCAATTCAGCTTTTGCACCAACAAAGATATCGTTGGTCACGTCATCTCCTTCAGCATCTGTGATATCCAAGGCTTTTTGATAAAGACTTACCAAGTAGCGGAAGATAGAAAGAACACGTCCCAAATTTTCTTCCATAGAGCGTTCGAATGAACCTTTTTCTTCTTGGATGTTGCTGTGTTCCAAGAACTCAACCATGCTAGCGTATGGGGCACCACCCAAGGTAATCAAGCGTTCACTCACTTCATCAAGAGTCGCATCTAAGCTTTCCATGTACTCATCCATTTTTGGATGCCATACGAGGAAACCACGGCCACGCATATACCAGTGCACTTGGTGCAAGGCAATATGAGCGACATAAAGGTCTGCCACCACTTGATTCAAAACCGCTTTTGTATCGGTTAAACTCTTGCTTACTTCGCTGATTGTTGCAAATGTTGCTACATCTTTTGCTGCTTCTTTTTTAATTGTTGTCATAACTAAATTCTCCTTTTTTAGAATTATTCTAATTTAGTTATATTATAATCCTTCTAATTAAGAAATGCAAGAGAAAATGCTTAAATAAGAAAAGTTAGAAAATTGTTTCAGTTCTAATCGTTATTCGTCATCTTTTTTACGAATTATATAAGTATGATTAACTTTTATTTTTTTACAGTCGGTGCCTGCATCGCCTCCTTTTTAGGGCTTGTGATCGACCGCTTTCCAGAAAGCTCCATCATCTGTCCGAGAAGCCACTGCGATCATTGCCAACAGACCTTAAGACCTCTGGACCTGATTCCCATTCTCTCACAAGTCCTCTTTCGATTCCGTTGTCGCTACTGCCAGAGTCCTCTTTCTTATTGGTATGCCCTTTTTGAAGGCTGGAGTGGCCTCCTTTTTTTGCTATGCTATCAGGGCTTTCTTCCCATTCCTCATCTCCTGCCTCTGCTTGGCAGTTGTGTTTGGCTATCTATGATTTGCGCTCCATGGAGTACCCTCTCCTTCTCTGGCTAATACTCCACACTCTTTGCCTACTTTGCACCGCTCCTACCCTCTTAATGGGAGTCTTTCTCTTCTTAGGAATTCTATCTTGTCTTTACTCCATTGGCATTGGAGCAGGGGACTTTCTCTTACTGGCTACTTTTTCTTTGACCCTCTCAGCTGTCCAAGTTCTCCTAGTCATGCAAGGGGCTTCCCTCATTGGCCTCCTAGTCTTTATCTTTAAAAAAGAAAAAGACCGGATTCCTTTCGTTCCCTGTCTTTTTCTGAGTTATCATGCTCTACTGTTTTTTACAATTTTTAGCAGATAAGATTTCTTATTTTGTAGCTTTCGCTTCTAGATAATCTGCAATAGCAGCTACGTCCTTGTCCCCACGTCCAGAAACATTGATGATGATGATCTTGTCTTTGTCCAATTGTGGAGCACGTTTGACCGCTTCTGCAATCGCGTGTGAACTTTCGATGGCTGGGAGGATTCCTTCTGTCTTACTGAGAAGAAGAAGCGCTTGAACTGCTTCATCATCTGTCGCAGCTACATATTCGACACGACCAGAGTCTTTAAAGAAGGCATGCTCTGGACCAACCCCTGGGTAGTCCAAACCAGCAGAGATTGAGTACACTGGCGCTACTTTCCATCTTCGCCAAAGACAGCATAGGTTTTCATTCCATCGACAACTCCAACAGTCCCCTTGGTCATGGTCGCTGCGTGCTGATCTGTATCCAATCCATGGCCTGCCGCTTCAACTCCGACCAATTTGACCTCTTCTTCACCTACATACTGGGAGAAGGCACCAATGGCATTGGATCCACCACCGACACAGGCAATGACATAGTCTGGCAAACGACCTTCTTTTTCCAAGATTTGGCGTTTAGATTCTTCACTAATCACCTTTTGGAATTCATGCACAATGGTTGGGTAAGGGTGAGGGCCAACAGCAGAACCCAAAACGTAAAAGGCATCCAGGTCCGCCATCCATGCTCCAAACGCAGCATCAACAGCGTCTTTCAAGGTCTTCGTTCCTGTTTCAACCGCATGGACGGTTGCCCCCATCATTTCCATACGGAAGACATTGAGACGTTGACGCTCCACATCTTCTGCTCCCATGTAGACATCACAAGCCATACCGAACTTAGCTGCTGCGGCCGCTGTAGCCACACCGTGTTGACCGGCTCCTGTTTCGGCAATCACGCGCGCGTTTTGCCCATGCGTTTGGCCAAGAGGATTTGCCCCAAGACGTTATTTAACTTGTGCGAACCTAGGTGATTCAGATCTTCGCGCTTCAAATAAATTTTTGCCCCACCTAAATGTTCTGTCAAACTTTCCGCAAAGTAGAGCGGAGTTTCCCGTCCAGAATAATCTTTCAAGTAATGTTTGTATTCTGCGATAAATTCTGGGTCATTTTTGTATTGTTCAAAAGTTGCCTCTAATTGATCCAGCAAGTTTTGAATGGGTTCTGGTACGAAAGATCCACCAAATTGTCCGAAATAGCCTTTAGTTTCTGTCATGATTGTGTCCTCTTTTCTATATTTTCAATCCTGTTTATGATTTTTTCTCTCGCTGGCCCTTTGAGCTGCAGTCTCACTGGATTCCTTTGAGATACAAAAAACCTCACACAGAAAAATCTGTGTGAGGACGATTCGATACCGCGGTGCCACCTCAATTGTAGGAAGACATTCTTTCTCCTACATCTCTGACCTGTCTAACAACAGGGTGCACGATAAGGTGTGCTCACCGAATTTTTATTGTTTCAAATTCATCATCATAAACGCATCAGCCCATTTCAAGATTCACCACTGCTTGTTCGCAATCACCACAAGCTCCCTGGAAGTGAGAAAAACCTCTACTTTTCTGATGTCTTGAAGCTATTATAGCTCCCGCTTCTGACTTTGTCAACCCAAAATTTGAAATCGTCTTCAATCGTTCGGATTTTGTACCAAACTAAGATAGGTTGTCCTTACTTATAGAAGCTTGCACCCATTTAAAACACAGATAGGCCAGGTAGCCTCCCAGAGTATTGGTCCACAGATCATCTATCTCAAACACCCGATTGAAATCAAACAAGAGGTCTAACACAATCTGACTAAGCTCGATCCACACACTCATCCCTAGACTAAAGCAAAGGACGCGTTTCCTAGTACCTAGCCAAGGCCAGAGCCACAATAGTTGAAAAACCAAAGGGAACAAGAGAAAAATATTGGCTATATTCTGTACAAGCACCTTGATTAGCTGGAGCAGACTAGTCACTTGACCTAGGTTGATGAGAGAATTAAAGGGAATCAGTAATACGACTACACGACCAAAATGTTGAATCCCAGGTGTTTCCATCCCTGGTTCAGGTCGCTGGGGAAGAAAACACATGAGGCAGAGCAGGACAAAATAGAAGAAACTGCCACCTAGTAGCAGTTGTCTTCCTTTTTTTGTTAATTGCCCTTCTTCTATCAGCCAGTTGTTACGGTTGAGCTTCTTCAACAATGGCTTTCTCCCGGTCTCTCTTCATCGTATTGGAACGCAATTGTCCACAAGCGGCATCAATATCTGTTCCATGCTCTTGACGAACCACGCAGTTGACTCCGTTTTTCTTCAAGGTGTCATAGAAGGCCATCACGCGCTCTCTTGGACTCCGACTATATTGGTCATGCTCACTAACTGGGTTGTATGGGATCAAGTTGACATAAGATAGCTTCTTGATCTTTTTGAGGAGTTCTGCCAATTCCAAGGCTTGCTCGACACCATCATTGACTTCGTTAAGCATGATGTACTCGAAGGTCACCCGACGGTTAGTCGTTTCGATATAGTACTCAATGGCCGCAAATAATTTCTCAATCGGGAAGGCCCGGTTGATTTTCATGATGCTAGAACGCAAGTCATTGTTTGGAGCATGGAGTGATACTGCCAAATTGACCTGAACCCCTTCATTGGCAAAGTCACGAATCTTATGAGCCAAGCCAGACGTTGAAACGGTAATATGACGGGCACCGATAGCCAACCCCTTGTCATCATTAACCGTACGGACAAAGCTTAAGACATTCTTGTAGTTGTCAAACGGCTCACCAATTCCCATCACAACGATATGGCTGACACGTTCATCTTGTCCACGTTCGTCAAAGTATTTTTGAACCAACATAATTTGGGCAACGATTTCCCCGCTGTTCAAGTCGCGTTGCTTCTTGATCAAACCAGATGCACAGAAGGTACAGCCGATGTTGCACCCTACCTGAGTGGTGACACAAACTGACAAGCCATAGTGTTGACGCATCAAAACTGTCTCGATCAACATGCCATCTGGCAATTCAAAGAGGTATTTGACAGTCCCATCTGCTGACTCTTGAACGATCCGTTGTTTCAAAGGATTAATCACGAACTGGTCGTTCAAGGTTTCAATCAAGTCCTTCGATAGGTTGGTCATTTCTTCAAATGACTGGACGCGTTTCCGATAGAGCCATTCCCAGATTTGGGTCGCTCGAAATTTCTTTTCACCATTTTCTTCTGCCCACTCGATCAGTTCTTGTCGAGTCAAGCCATAAATTGAAGGTTTCATCTTATCTCTTTTTCTCTTTACTTTTTGACGGATGACAAAGTGGCGTTCTTGCTCACCCTGTGCATCTTTTTTTCTAGACCGCTGACGGTTCTTTTTCTTTGGTTGAGAAGTCTTTTGTTTTTGCTCTTGTTCACGTTCCCGTGACTGATTTTTAGAGCGATTCCGGCGATTTTGACGACCGCCACGCTTAGCAGAACGATTCCCCTCTTCCTGTTGTTTAGGAGAAGATTTCTTGTCAAAGGATGCTCGACGGGGTTCTGCATTTTCTAGAACAAAATAAGCACAGCCATAGCTACAGTATTCTAATAAATAATCTTCCAGACGGCTGATTTTCTCTGCATCTGTGACAGGGCGATCATCTTTATAGAAGCCACGTAGACGCAACTGTTCATTGCTCCAATCACCGACAATGTAATCAAATTTGGTCAAAACCTCTGAAAAACGCTGGCCAAAGACCGTCGCATCAAAGGCATCATTTTGATTCTCAACCAGCTCAAATGTCAATTGTTCTGCTAGCACTTGACTGCCAACCAGACGAAATTCCGGTCCAGGATATTTATTGTAATTAAATAATTCAGGGGATATTTCTTTGCGCATAGCCTTCCTTTATTCATACCTTTAGTTGTAACACTTTATTCTATCATAAATCCCTATCTTTAGATAGAATTTCAACGGAAAAGAGAAAATCTGTAAAAAGTCTGACGATTTAATTTACCTTTTCTTGCTGTCACATTATAAAAAGCAGGCTTTTTTCAAAGCCTGCTCAGATGGAAGAAAAGTCTTCTATCTAACTAAGACAAAGATGGCAATCTTTGTCTCTATACATGTTCATCAGATGATGAAAGGGGCAAATAAAGAGTGATTTTGGTATAGCTATTGGCCTTAGAATCAATCTCCATATGATAGGCTTCGCCAAATTGAAGATGCAATCGTTGGTCCACATTTTTCAAGCCAACACCTCCTAAACGAAGAAGGGTTTGATCTGTTGACTCTGATCGGTCAAACCCTCGTCCATTGTCAAAAATCGAGACGCAGGCGTAGTCTCCACTGACTTCAGTCGTCACTCGAATGAGACCTGGCCGATCGATCTCTTTAATGCCATGGTAAATCGCATTTTCCACTAAGGGTTGAAGCACTAATTTGGGGAGCTGATAGTCGCCCAACCGTTCATCTTCTAGAATTTCATAATTGAGCTTTTCACCATAACGTTGCTTCTGAATGAAAAGATACTGGCGGACATGGTCAATTTCATCTCTCAGTAGGATTTGTTCCTGGCCTTGGTTGAGAGCCAGTCGAAAATATTGAGCCAGAGATTTGGTGATATCGACTACGCGCCGACTATCGTTAAACTCCGCCATCCAGACAATCGTATCCAAGGTATTGTAGAGGAAATGCGGATTAATCTGAGCCGAAAGTGCCCGCAACTCGTAACGCCGTGCGTTCTGCTCCTCTTCCTTAACCTGTTGCATGAGGTTATCGATTTGGTCCAACATGGCATTAAAAGCTTGAGCGAGATCCACCAATTCTGGAGATCCTTTTGCTACAGCTCTCACGTGAGCATCTCCTGCTCCAATCCTCAAAATGATAGTCTGAAGGTCTCGTAAGGGTTTGATCCACAAACGCAGAACAAAGCCAATCCCTATTAAACACATAATCAAAGCTAGCAATCCTAGGCCAATGAAAGAGTACAGGAGCTGCGACTGAAGCATCTGGAGGCCTTCCAGAGAAGCCACTCCAATTAAGGTCCAATCACTCTCTGGTATAGCAATTTGGTAGACAAAGTTCTGCCCCTTTTGGGCATAGCCATCCTTGACAGCAATATAGGGTTGCATGGCCTGCATTTCCCGACTGGAAGAATAGACTGTCTTTTTAGGATGGTAGACAAATTCATGCTTCTGATTGACGATGAAACTAAAGCCTTTTTTGCCTAGTTGGAGATGATCCAGATAAGCCTCTAGACTTTGATAACCAATATCTAGGCGCAAAACTCCTAGATTTTGACCAGAAGCATCCACCACTTCCTGGGTGATAGAAATCACCCACTTGTCCTTCTCTGAAGACAAGGATTCCTTCCGGGCCGGCGTCAAGAATGGAATGGCCCTCTCCTTGATAGCTTCCTGATACCATCTTTCGTTCATCATATCCGATGAGGTTTGCATGCTAATTTGAGAATCCGTAGCAACGAGGCGTCCATCCTTAGTCACCAAGACAGCCGAAACCAGATCTGGGTCTGTCTCAATAATGGTTTGCATCAGACTTTGAACGGCTTCTGGGCTCACCTCCTTGTCTTGAGCAAACTGACGAACGGTCTCTTCTTTACTAAGGACCGAGGTGGTCTGCTTCAATTTTTTCAGATAGGAGGTGATAAACTGACTACTCTGGTCGATACTATTGCGGGTTGTCCGCTCTGTCAGTTGGCCAATGGTTGCTGAGCTAGTTTGATAGTATAGACTACCGACCAAACCCAAGAGTAAGAGAATGAAGACAAATACATAGACAATCAGCTGAATCAGCAAAGGGTATCGTTTCATTCATGCTCTCCTTTTTTGTATTGTCTTGGGGTTACACCGACTACTTGTTTAAAGCGTTGAGAAAAATAGTTCATATCCTCAAAACCAACCCGATCTGCAATCTCATAAATCTTGAGATCCGTCGTCAAGAGTAAAAGTTTGGCCTTTTTCATCCGTTCTTGGATCAAGTATTCTTGAAAAGGGAGACCCAATTTTTTCTTGATTAGAACACTCAGATAAGAGGGACTAAAACCCAGTTGAGAAGCCAAGTCCTTGAGGGTCAATTGGGAATCCGCTAAGCGGGAATGAATAGCCTCTTCCAACTCTGTCGAATGACCCTGATCCACCAAGGTTTCAACCTGGGCTTTCTTTCGTTCCTCGTCTAGCTTATTCTTGACTTTCCCCAACATCTCTTCAATATCTGCTTTTGAAAAGGGCTTGAGGAGATAGTCATCTGCTCCGAGTCGAATGGCTTTCCGAGCAAACTCAAAATCATCATAGCCTGTTAGAAAGATGATATGGCAGGAAGGAGCTTTCTCTCTGACCAGTTGGGCCAAATCTAAGCCATTCATCTGTGGCATATTGATATCAGTCAATAGAAGATCAGCTGGTTGTGCTTGAAATTTTTCCCAAGCTATTCGCCCATTCTCCGCTTGGTCAATGACCTTCATCCCAAACTGTTCATAATTCACTAGAGAAGTAAGTCCCTGCCGAACCAGCTCTTCGTCTTCTACAATCATGATTGAATACATGTGTTTCACCTACTTACCCTTATTATACTCATTATATCAAAGTAGGTCGCAAAAAGTCTCAGACATAGTCCAACAAATAGCCGTAGCCCTTTTCCACCATCTCTGCTTTAGGGATGAATTTGATTGACAAGCTATTAATGCAGTAACGAAGGCCACCTTTTTCCTTAGGTCCATCAGTAAAGACGTGGCCTAGATGGGAATTTCCTATTCGACTCCGAACCTCTGTCCGAGTCATATTGAAACTCTTATCTTCCTTGTAGGTTGCCACATCCGGACTAATCGGTCGGCTAAAGCTTGGCCAACCACAACCAGAATCAAATTTATCTTTTGAGGAGAAGAGAGGCTCTCCTGTTACGACATCCACATAGATGCCCGCTTCAAACTTATCCCAATAGCGGTTAGAAAAAGCACGCTCTGTATCATTCTCTTGCGTCACTGCATATTCTTCGGGCGATAACTTCTTCTTGATCTCTTCATCGCTCGGTTTTGGATAGCGACTAGCGTCAATAACCGGATAAGAAGCTTGATTCACATCAATGTGACAATAGCCATTCGGATGTTTCTGTAGATAGTCCTGATGGTAGTCTTCCGCCTTGATATAATTAGCAAGTTCTTCTTTTTCTACAGCCAAAGGCTTATCATACTTCTTCGCCACCTCTTCAAACACTTGGTTTATGGTTGGCAAATCTGCTTCATCAGTGTAATAAACTCCTGTCCGATATTGACTGCCCTCATCATTTCCCTGACGGTTTTTTGATGTTGGATCAATAATCCGGAAATAGTGTAGAAGCAGTTCTTTCAAGGAAACCTTCTTGACATTATAGGTGATATGTACCGTTTCAGCATGCCCTGTTTGCTTGACCAGTTCATACTTGGTGGTATCCCCTTTTCCATTGGCATAACCTGATTCGGCATCAATGACACCCGGAACACGGGAAAAATACTCTTCCACACCCCAGAAGCAACCACCAGCTAGATAGATTTCTCGTTGGTCTTCTGGGTTGACCTTTTCTTCCTTCTTTTTGTTGGCTACTGGTGTCTGACTCATGGACGCTTTTTTGATCTGCTCAGTCGTCGCATCTGATGTATCCAAGGCCATGGATCCTTTGATAAGGAAAAAGATTCCAAAACAAAATAGGCCCACTAAAAGAACGGAAATGAGTTTCCATTTTGTTTCCATTTTATGTCCTCCTTACTTCATTTCCTTTAGAGTCTGGACAATATCTTCCTTGCTCATATAACCGATATGGGTCTTAGCGAGAGTTCCATCGCTCGCAATAAAGAGAGCAGATGGATAAGAGCGAATCCCATACTCTTTGAGCAAGTCGCCCTTACTGTCCATCAAGACTGGGAAATCCTTGTAATCCAAAGACTGGTACCAGTTTTTGAAATCTGCTTCCGATTTTTCACCATTAAAGGTTGGAGCTACAACGGATAAGACCACATAATCCTTACCCGCCTCTTCTTTTGCCAACTCATTTGTGTCGCCTAATGTTGAAAGACAGATTGAGCACCAGGAAGCCCAAAATTTGAGGTAAACTTTCTTTCCCTTGTAATCGGATAAGCGGTAGGTCTTACCGTCTACTCCTTGCAGGTTAAACTCTTGAACCTTCTTTCCAGCTTGCTCTGAAGGTCCCATTGTGGATGTCTGCTTAGTCTCACTTTTGTTGGATGATTCCATTCCTTGGTTAGAGCAAGCCCCCAAAAGTCCAGTACACAAGAATCCTGCAGCTACTAAAGCTAATTTTTTCATGTCTTCCTCCTCTTTAATAAATAGAGAGAAAGTCGCCCAAGCAGACAACCTCCTCTCCCTACTGTCCTTTATTGGTCTGATTTCATGTCAGATGATCCACTCTTTTCATCTTTCATTTCTGAATCGCTGGATTTCATCTCATCTTTTTTCATATCGTCCTTCATTTCAGAACTGCTGTCAGACATCATAGATGAATCTTTCATGTCTTCTTTTTTCATTTTATCATCGGACATGGATGAATCCTTCATGTCATCCTTCTTCATATCGTCCTTCTTCATCATACTACTATCGTCCGTTTTTTTCATATCTGAATCTGATTTCTGTCCAGAACAAGCTGCTAAAGTGACGATGCTAAGTGTAGCAATAGAAAGTGCAAGAATTTTTTTCATGATTTTTCTCCTTTAATCATTCAAGATTAGTGAAACAGGGATGCGAGGCTATTAAGATTTCCTAGCATCAGCAAGATGCCCATCAAGATGATGAGGGCACCACCAATTTTTTTCAAGGTTCCCATATGGGGCTTGAGTTTAGCAAAATGTTGTAGAACCCAGCTAGAAGCTAGAGCCAAGACTAAGAAGGGTAGCGCCAAGCCTAATGTATAGACCAGCATCAGGAGAGCGCCTTGTAAAGCCCCATCTCCTCCAGAAGCGGCAATGGCTAAAACAGAGCTCAAAACTGGTCCGACACAAGGAGTCCAACCAAAACTGAAGGTGACCCCTATCAGAAAGGCATTGAAGAATTCATTGCGCTCCCGATTCTTTTTGAGTTGGATGGTCTTTTGCTTTTGGAGTTGTCTCAGATTGATGAGGCCCATCTGATGGATTCCCAATAAGATGACAATCCCTCCTAGCAGATAGCGAAACCATGGAGCATAAAGCACCTGGCCAAGGGCCCCTGCACCGTATCCTAGAATCAGGAAAACAGTTGATAGACCTGCGATAAAACAAAGAGTCTTGACCAAACCATACCAAGAAATGTCTTTTCCAAAAATTCGAACCGTCTTCACGCGTTCAGAATCCAATAGAATCCCTACATAGACTGGCATCAGTGGCAAAATACACGGGGAGAAAAAGGATAGAACTCCCGCTAAGAATACTGAAATGGAAAACAAACTGGTTTGAATCATTTCACTACCTCCCTTTCTTTCTGACACTAGTATAAAGAAAAAATATCTCTAAAAATAGAGAGATTGATATGCAAAAACTTGAATTTGATTGGAAGATGAATATTCCGATCTACCAACATCAGCTCATACTTTCAAGTACAAACTATGTCGAGCAAGCTACTTTAATTCTTTTTCAAATAATCAATAGCATCCTGCAAGGTTTTGACAGGAACAATCTTCATCTTGGTCTTAATTTTCTTAGCTGTTTCTACCGCTTCGTCGTAGTTGCTCTTGGCATTCGGATTGTTCTTTTTAACTTCCTCTGTCACCGGATTATCAGGGGTAAAGAAGATTTCAGCACCAGCGCGATCTGCTGCTACGACTTTTTTATCCACTCCACCGATATCTCCGACAGTCCCATCATGGTTAATGGTCCCTGTCCCCGCGATGTGGCGTCCCTGACGAAGGTCTGGATCCGCTACTTGGGTATAGATGGACAAACTAAACATCATCCCAGCACTTGGGCCACCGATGCCAGCTGTTGCAAACTCAATTGGCACGTCACTCTTCACTTCTGTTCGGTCAATCAAGCTAATTCCAATCCCATTCTTGCCATTGACCAACTTAATAATTTCCTTCAGCTGTCTTGGTCTGGCCATCTTCTGTGTAGGTCACTGAGACCTTGTCCCCAATTTTTTGGGAACCAACATACTCGATGAGTTCTTTTGAGCTCTTGAAGGTTTTGTCATTCACAGCCGTAACCGTGTCCGCAATATTTAGAACGCCTTTAAAGGTAGAGTCTTCTGCTACTTGCATGACATAAACACCTAAGAATTCCATCTCTGTCTCTTTTCCAGCAGTTTTTAATCCTTGGTATTTGGCAGTATTTTGAGAGGTCTCCATATAAAATTGATTGATCCGGAAAAATTCCTCACTGGAACTGCCACCAGTCATTTCTTGTTCAGAGTGGATATCTGTAAAAGGAGTCATCCAGGCATAGACTATATCCGAGAAGGTCGCTTGCTTGACGGCAACAGTGACAAAATCATACGAACCGGATGCTTCATCATTTTTCTGGTTGACGCGCATCACTTGGCGAATATCTTCTGAACTCCCGGGCATTTCCAGATAGTAGGGCAGGGGAACAAAGAAAGCTAGCAAGGCCAAAATCAGAAGCAAGGTCCCAATAAGGGGCCAACGATAGGTCCTCCACACACTATCTTTTTTGCGTATAGGTTCAAATGGGCTTTCTGGTAGCTGAGCCCTCTGTTTCTCAAATTCATTCATTCCTTTTATTTCATCTCCTTTATAACACTCTCTGGGACATAGGCACTGACATCCTGCTGGAAGGTCAGCAACTCGCGGATTCTCGTCGAGCTCAAGGCCTGGTACTGGGGCTGGGCACAGAGATAGATGGTCTCAAGCTCTGGAGCCAGCTGGTGATTGAAGTAGTCCATGTTGCTTTCATAGAGGAAGTCCTGGCCATTGCGCACCCGCGAACCAAGCTCGTTACCCCATACCGTCTAGCCACTTCTACAGCCAACTCTGCCTCCGAAGTGATGACTCTTACATTGGACAAATGAGCCACTGCCTCTGTCACCATGGCTTCCCTTTGCTCAATGGTAAAATAGCCCTTCTTCTCATGATTAAAGAAGACGCCTACATACAAGTGATCAAACAAGCGACTAGCTCGCTCTATCAAATCCAAGTGTCCCAAGGTCATTGGGTCAAATGAACCTGTAAATAATCCGATTTTATCTGACATAAACCGTCACCTTACTAATTCCGTAGATTTTTTCTTTCCAGATTCCTAGACAAGCAATCTCCTCAGGCAAGTCCACTGCCTTGTCTGTCTCACAGACGACCATGACCTCTTCTCCAAGTAAACCACGTTCAGCCAGCGCCTCAATATCGGCTACGATCTGCTCCTTGGCATAGGGAGGATCTAAGAAGACAAGGTCAAAAGTCCCCTGCAATTGACTGAGAGCTTGGTGAGCCTCCATCTTCAGCAATTGAAACTTGTGGCTTTCCTTGGTCATTTGGATATTGCTGGCAATAATTGCTTGAGCTCTGCGGTCTTTCTCGACCAAGACAGCCTGCTCCATCCCCCGCGATACCGCTTCGATGGACAAGCCACCTGAGCCAGCATATAAATCCAAGACCCGCCCCCCATCAAAATAAGGACCGATCATATTAAACATCGCCCCTCTCACCTTATCTGAAGTGGGCCTCGTTGTCTTTCCTTCGAGCGTCTTAAGAGGGCGCCCTCCATAGGTACCTGATACAATCTTCATAGAGATTATTATATCAAAATTTGGATAAAAGATACAAAAACACCCATCCTCCCCAATCTGAGAGCTGCTGAACCAAATCCCTTTCGCTACCAAAGAAAAATCCTCTCACTTTTCTCTTGAAGTCCGAATTTATTTTTGTTATACTATACGTAACTTTTAAAACGTTACATAGGAGAATGCAGATGTTTGATGCAAAAAAATTAAAAGACCGGCGACTTGAGCTCGGCCTAACCCAAGCCCAGGTCTATGAATCCTTAGAGATTAGTCGCAAGACCTACTCTAGTTGGGAGAATGGCTTAGCAGAGCCACACGATAAAAACCTCAGGAGGTTGGCCAAGCGCCTCTCCGTTAAAGAGGACTACTTTGTCGACAAGAGCTCAGCGCTTTTCACCTACCCTTTACTAACTCCGCCCCATCAGAAAAAGGTCGATCTCTTGGCCAGCCAACTCTTAGCAGAGCAAGAAAAGGTGGTCTCTTTGATCCCTTACCGTGTCCTCTCTATCGACTTGGCAGCTGGACATGGTCATACCTTTTATGACAATGAGACCGACTACGAGACCGTTTATTTGACCAAGAGATCCAACACGACTTCGCCTCTTGGGTCTCTGGAGATTCTATGGAACCAAGCTATCCAAACGGTTCCGTTGCCTTGATGAAACAGACCGGATTTGACTATGATGGAGCGGTCTACGCCCTCATGTGGAATGGAAAGACCTATATCAAAAAAGTCTATCGAGAAGACGATGGCCTCCGCCTAGAGTCCATCAACCCAGCCTATGATGACCTTTTTGCTCCCTACGAAGATGAACCAAAAATCGTCGGTATCGTGGTCGGCCACTTCCTCCCTCTGGAGGTCTAGACATGCTTTTTGATTATTCACGTGAGCCAAGATCTGATATTGCTTTTGTGGATATGAAAAGTTTCTATGCCAGTTGTGAATGCGTCCGCCTCGGCCTCAATCCCTTGACTACTTCTCTTTGTGTCATGAGTCGAAGCGACAATTCTGCTGGCCTCATCTTAGCCAGTTCCCCCGTCTTTAAACAAGTCTTTGGAAAGAAAAATGTCGGACGTAGTTATGATCTGCCCTTTGATCTCAAGACGAGGAAATTCAATTACTACCTGGCCCGTAAGCAAGGTCTACCTACAAATCCAGCCTTTGTCCACTACATCGAAAGTTGGGCCAAGCGCACCTTTATCGTGCCCCCTCGCATGAATGTCTATATCCAGGTCAACATGGAAATCCAGCAAGTCTTTCAAGAATTTGCTGCTCCAGATGACATCTACCCCTATTCCATCGATGAGGGTTTTATCGATTTGACCAGCTCTCTCAACTACTTTATTCCTGATCCTCAGCTAGACCGACGCTCCAAGCTGGATCTTCTTTCTGCTCGGATCCAAAAGCGTATTTGGCAGCAAACTGGGATCTATGCTACTGTCGGGATGAGCAATGCCAATCCGCTCCTGGCCAAACTGGCTCTGGACAACGAAGCCAAGCACCAGAAAACCATGCGGGCTAACTGGTCTTACGAAGACGTCTCCAGTCGTGTCTGGCAGATAAAAAAACTGACCGATTTCTGGGGGATTGGCCATCGAACAGAAAAACGCCTGAACAAACTAGGCATTCACTCCATCTATGAGCTGGCCCAGGCCAATCCAGACCAGCTCAAAAAAGAATTTGGAGTCATGGGCGTCCAGCTCTGGTTTCATGCCCATGGGATCGATGAAAGCAATGTCCATCGCCCCTATCAGCCAAAGTCTCACGGTCTAGGAAATTCGCAAATCCTTCCCCATGACTACCACCACCAAAGCGATATTGAATTGGTCTTTCGGGAGATGGCTGAGCAGGTCGCTATCCGCTTGCGTCGGGAAAAGAAAAAGACCCAATTGGTCTCCATCCACGCCAGCTACTCCAAACAGGAACAGCTCCCCTCCATCCACTGCCAGCGAAAGATTGAACCGACCAACTCTACCACTCAATTAACCAAGGAGGTCATCCAACTCTTTCGTTCCCACTACCAGGGAGGAGCCATCCGGCAGATCGGAGTCTTTTATGGAAAGCTCGTAGAGGAGAGTTTCCAGCTGATCTCCCTATTTGATGACCCTGGACAAACCCAAAAAGAAGAGGCCCTCCAAGAGACCATTGACCACATCCGTGACCGATTTGGCTTTGCTTCTCTACAGAAGGGATCTGCCCTATTAGAAAATTCGCGCGCTCTGGCTCGAAGCAAACTGACCGGAGGCCACTCTGCAGGAGGTTTAGATGGCTTAGCATGATTGATCGTTCTTATCTCCCCTATCAGTCGGCACGCGACTTCCAAGACCGAGGTATGGCCAAGTGGGCCGGCTTCTTCCTCTCTGAGCATTCGACGGCCTTACAAACAAAGTACCTCTCCCTGGAAGAGCTTCGCCTCCTCTCAAACCAAGAAATCCGTCACCTCCTCGAGCAGGCTTATCAGCAAGAGACCACCCTCTCCCTCTCTACCCTCCAGGACAATCAAATCGCCGTCTACTACGGTCAGGTCTATACCTTAAGCCCTTCCGAAGTCCTCATTAAAAATGGCCAGCACTACCACTCTCTCCTTCTATCGACTATTTTTTCTATTGAACCAGGAGATTCTAGCTATGAAACCAGCCCTGAATAAACACGAACTCCAATTCGATTATTTTTCAGACAATTACCAGCAGTTCGAGCACGATTTTTACCGATTGGCAACGACTGCGACCCCCTTGGTCTTTTTAGAAGATGACCTGCTGAGATCCATGTCGACAGGCCAGCGCAACTATTTCAGACTCCACCATACCCAGAGTCGCGACCACCGTGACCACTACTTTCACTTTCGCGTCTCCACCCATCCCCAATCTCCACTGACACGGATTTATACCTACCTAGGGCATAGTCCCACCACAGAATACAAAGCAACCTCCTAGAAAACTAGGAGGTTGTTTTATTATGTAGATGAGGAAGTTTTCGCAACCCAACCAATCGCATCTGCAGGAGGATTGTCCACATCGATCCAGATGAAATCAATACCAATTTCACCATTTTTGAATTTTGAAAGACGGATACCATTGATTTCTAACTGAGACAATTTCTTACCCTTTAAGATCTCTCTGTCTTTTAGCTGAAAGACCCCACGAAGAATCCAATTGCCAAGGATTTCTTGCTTATCAGTTGATTGAATGGCCTTCCCAGCTTCTTGGTTGATATAGGCAGTAATCACATCACCTGATGATAAAAATCGTAGCATAAAGGTCCGTTCTTCTTTTGGGAGTGCAAGTTTACTCGTGCCTGGCTCAAAACTTCCAATCCCTTTACCAAAAAAGTCTGGACGCTCTTCATGGAAATGTTTGGAGTCAGGAAGAGGGATATACACTTCACTGACTGGCCGATACACCAGCTGTTCAATTTCTTTGACTAGTTTTTCATTCCCTGTCTCGTGTACAAAGCGAATCAAGTCCTCACGAATGGACTTCATCTGAGCTTTTTCTTCCTTGGTAGACCATTTTTTCAAAAGGATTTCTTCCAAAGAGAAGATCACAAAAGCTAGTTCTTCTGGAGCTAGACTGTCTTTAAATTTTTCCTGAATCTTTAAAATCCGTGGCAAGCGATCCTTTTTGGCCAACTTTGATCCACCATTAAAAGCATTAAAGCCAGAATTTTCTTCTACATTTCCGTGCTTATCTGTGATCACCCACGACACCGTCTCGAGAATTTCCGAATCACTTTTCTCCGAGGTCAATAAGTGAAGGTGTTCAAAGAGATAAAAGGGATCCTCGACATAATTCACATCCCAGGTGTCAACCACAATCTCCTTATTCCTAAAGGTCATATGGAGCTGACTATCTGCAGCCGTATATTTGTAATCATGCTGGCCGTCCGTAAAACGGAAATTTGTCGGATTGTTCTTGGTTGTCGAGCCTAGAATTTTGAGATTATCTAGATCAACAGGCAAATAAGTTGTCTCTCCCACATGGATCTGAGGCTTATGTCCTTTCGAAGTCGGCATCAAGACATGATAAACGGCTTCTACGTGACTAGAATCAGAATGAAATCCCTTTATGAGAGCTTTTGAGGATTCAATTCGTTGATTTCGCAAAGACGCAATCTCCCTAGCCAGTTTCATAGCGAGCACGATTTTCTTTATCAGCTGTTTCCTTGTCCGGTGAAATATCAGCCTGAAATCGAATTTCACTCAATAGCTCGTTCCAAGACTGTGAATCTTTCTTGAACTGAGCAATTTTTTGATCCCCTGAGTCCAAACCAAAGGATTTAATCCCAACCAAATACTTATGTTGCTCATCAACGACAACCGAAGCATCATAAGAAGTATTAGCAATATCCTCACCAACCGCATGAAAAGCCTTTTGGAAAACAGTCTCTTGGAATTTTGAATTAACAATCGGAGCAACATAGCTTTCTCGATCATCAGAATCTTCACCCTCTGCTTTTTGAGAAAAGGCCTCACTCAGACTAGCAAAATTGGTAATGAGCGTCTTGTATTTATCCTTTTGTTCTTGTTTTAGGTGTTCCCACATCATTCAATCCTCACTTCTTATTTAAGTATATCAAAAGAAGACTAGATTTTCACTAGTCCCCTTACTTATATAATTCGTTAAATAATGCTATAAAATTCAAAATTTCCACGTTTTTTTACCAATCTGAAATAATCTTCGTCTGATAAAACAGCAAGACCATCCTCATAGGACGCGATCTTCTTCTCTGCCTCCTCATAAGTGGAGACAAAATCTTTCACATAAGACTGGCCTTCAAACTGACCATTCATTTTGGTGTAGATAATGGCAAATTTTCCTGAACGATCCAGTTGAGACGGCCCTTTGCTCTCATTAAGGGCAAAAGCAATCCGCTTTGCGATGCGTTTAATTACAGGGACGACCACACTATTTCCAGCCTGTTTATAGAGTTGACCATTGGAAACCCCCTCAGGTAACTTAAAGGTCTTTGGATAACCTTGTACATTAAAGGTTTCCTTCGGTGTTAACTTCCGAATCTCCCCAGTGTCAGTCAGGATCAGAGGGACATTGTGGCCGCCTGTTCCCATATTAGCTGTTAAAGTAGGAACAACGCCATTTTTATTCTCACGAACGTATTGACGGCGCCACTGGTATACCGTGTCTTGACTGGTCACATTGGCCTTAAGGTCAGCGTAGAAATTCTGCTTGCCTTCTCGATAATAGTAAGCCTCATCTGGCTTGGCACCAAAATCAATGACATCACTCAAAGTCGTTGTCAGCTTGATTTCCTCAGGGAATTCAAATAAGTCATATGCTTCTTTGGTGTCAAAACCAACAATGTAGATCCGCTCACGGTTTTGTGGGATATTTCCATAGTCTTTCCCGTTGAGAACCTTCCACTTGATAAAATAGTTGTTCTCGGTCAAGGCTTCACGAATAACCTTAAAGGTATTGCCATGGTCATGACCGACCATATTCTTGACGTTTTCGATGAAAATGGCACGAGGTTTGCATCCCTCAATCATGCGAAGCAATTCGAAGAAAAGATCTCCACGATCATCATCAAACCCCTTGCGATAACCCGCAATACTAAATGCCTGACAAGGGAAGCCTCCCATAATCACATCCACGCGCTCAGCTGGAATGTCTTCCGGCTGCACCGCATGAATATCACGACTATCCAAATGCGTATTTGGATAATTTAAACGATAAGTCTGACGCGCATACTTATCAAATTCATTGGCATACACCACTCTGAACTCGTTGGTCTGTTCAAATCCCAACTCAATTCCCCCAACACCTGAGAAGAATGCTGCAATGTTGTACTTCTCAGGTCGGTTCGAACTTACAGAATTTGTCATGTAGAAACCTGCTTTCTAGAAAATTTTGTAATGAAAAGTCTATATTAAGTTGTATTAAAAACAACAATATTTCATAGGGATTAACAATCTTATAACAAGTATAATTAACAAGATTAGTAATAATAAGTTATACATGTTACGATACAATGGTTTCTTGATGAATTTGTTAAAGTCTTCCTTAGAAATAAACATTTGATTCACATAAAGATCTCTTAAACATTGATATTGTTTTCTAATATTTCTAATATCTAAATTAAACATTATCATGATGATTAACAAAGCCATAATCAAAAGTAATAACAATACATTAGTTTTTTTCTGAAGTTGAACAAACAATTCTTCCAAATAGATTTTTGACCATCACTCTCTTTTTATAAAATCAAAAAAATAATCAAAGAAAAAAAGCTGTTAACCAACCAAAATAATCTCGTATTTAAACTTGAATTAGATTCACTAGTCATAGTCGAAAATTTTTTTATAAAGTCATCTTTTTAAATTATTTTTGCAGTTCAAAATAATGGTCTGTTTTTCCACTAACAATTCTATTAAAAATAGATTCTGCTTGATTTTTAATTAAGTCTAACTCATCGAGTTTTTTGCGTTTAATAATCAAACTTCGAATAATCTGCAACTTTACCTTATAAGCCTCACTGTATTCTTGTTCATTAACAATCCATTCATAAATTTCTAATAATCCATCGGTAAAATTTCCTTTTCCAAATTCAGTTTCAAAGACAAAAGAATCTAAATCTCCTTCAAAAGTAAATTCAAGTCTATTTTGCTGTCTCCTTGTTCGATTGGCTAAAAGAAGTAAAACATATATGTTTATAAGATGGCGTACTCTATCACTTTTAGAACTATATTTTCCTCCGGACAAAAGTTCTAACGAAATTTTTAATTTTTCATATTCTACACCACTAATAATATTTAAACTAATAATTTTCAAGTAATCTTCAGCATCATATTTAGGATCTGAATTAAATTTTTCTAGTTTCACAATCAAAACATTTTTATATTATTATAATTTTTTTAATATGTAATTTATCAAAAATTTGTTGTAAGTTATGACTAGGTGTATCTATAAACTCTTCTTCAAAAAGCCAAATATTGGCTTTATTCACGATATAGTACCCACCATGCTTTATTTCACCAATCTGTTTTGATTCAAAAATTTGTCGTAAAGGAGAATTTAAATCTATAATCGCAGCAGTATTTTGCCATTTTGTTACTATATTATTAGTCATTCCTCTATACCAAGATTTTGTAAAACTTGAGAGCGATACCCGTCCTGGATATACAACTCTAACTTACCTGTGTTTCTATTATATTCTACTTCCTGCCTATCTTTCATTTCAATAATGTTATCCGTATAAATACTTGTTATATCAGATATTTGTAAAGATTTTTTTAAAAATGTTTAACAATTATTTTTCTTAGATATATCAAATTCTGAATCTAAATCCAATGATTTTTTAGAAAAAATCTCACTTTCATCATTTGTATCTAGTAAATTATTTTGAACCAACTTATTAGTTAACGCAACCTTATCAAAAGAGATATTCTCAAAAATATACTCTAATGATAGCTCTTTAATTTCTTCATAGTTAATTTGATTTATAACCTTTTTCGGAAAATAATGAGTTGTTTTTTTAACAAATCTAATTAGTGTATCAGTATTAGTATCACTATCTCTAAAAAGTTTCAAATCCAGAAACTTATTATACCAAAATTTTGCAGCTGTATTACTCTTATCGATGATGGTTATATCATTAAAATTATTTTCAAAGATACAAATCTTGTAGTAACTATTATCTAATCCTAAATCTTGTCTAATAGCAAACGTCTCGGGATCAATTGCTTTTGTTGATTCTAGCTTTATTAACTTTATACGACTACCAATTTGCTCAATAAACAGAATACCTGTTCTAATCGTATTATTTCGTTTTCCATCCTCGTTTGTTTCTGCTAACAATAGTTTATTAGCGAATTTTATAAAATCAAAACTGTCTTTAGGCCTATGATTTTTAAATTCAAACAATACTGAAGCATTGTTTTGTTTTTCTGGAGGTAAAATACACTTTACGGACAGATGAGATCTTTGATCACCTATCAAAAATTTAAATAAATCTTGGATATTACTTTCTTGTTTTTCATCAAGTATCCGCTCTTCTACAATTTCATCAATAGAATATGCTTTTATAGTCATACAAAAACCTCATTATTAGTGTTATTTTAATTATATCAAAAACCTCAGCAAAATGCCGAGGTTTATAGTTTATTTCACCAACTTCTTCATCTCATCAATACGTGCTACGGTCGCGTCGTATTTGGCTTGGTAGTCGGCTTGTTTGTCGCGTTCTTTTTGGACGACTTCTGGTTTGGCGTTGGCTACGAAGCGCTCGTTAGAGAGCTTCTTACCGACCATATCCAGTTCTTTTTGCCATTTAGCCAGTTCCTTGTCGAGACGAGCCAATTCTTCTTCGACATTGAGGAGGTCTGCGAGAGGCAAGTAGATTTCTGCTCTTGTGATGACGCTTGACATAGCGAGTTCAGGTGCAAGGATGTTTGATGCGATTTCCAGGTGTTCTGGATTTGTGAAGCGTTTGATGTAGTTGACATTGCTATTAAAGAAGGCTTCCAAGTTGCTATCGCTTGTCTTAACAAGAATCGTGATTGGCTTACTTGGTGCTACGTTTACTTCAGCACGCGCATTACGAACAGCACGGATCAAGTCTTTAAGACTTTCCACACCTGTGTGAGCCGTAAGGTCTTCAAAGGCTGGGTTGACAGTTGGATACTCTGCTGTAACGATAGAACCTTCTGAGATTTGTCCAAAGATTTCCTCTGTCACGAATGGCATGATTGGGTGAAGGAGACGAAGGATCTTGTCCAAAGTATAAAGGAGAACAGAACGTGTGATGACTTTCTCTTCTTCGTTATCGCTATAAAGCACTTCCTTGGTCAACTCAACGTACCAGTCCGCAAACTCATCCCAGATGAAGTTGTAGAGGATGTGGCCAGCGACACCAAACTCAAACTTGTCAAAGTTGGCAGTTGCTTTTCCGATGGTTTCATTGAGGTTGTGGAGAATCCAGCGGTCTGTGACATTTCCAGCTTCCTTGTTAACAACTTTTTCTACATTGGCAGTAGCTTGCTCTAGGGTCAAACCTTCATTGTTCATGAGGATGTAGCGAGAGATGTTCCAGATCTTGTTAATGAAGTTCCATGAAGCATCCATTTTCTCATAAGAGAAGCGTACGTCTTGACCTGGTGCAGAACCGTTTGAAAGGAACCAACGAAGGGCATCGGCACCGTATTTCTCGATAACATCCATTGGGTCAATCCCGTTACCGAGTGACTTAGACATCTTGCGTCCTTGCTCGTCACGGATGAGACCGTGAATCAGAACGTTTTGGAATGGTTGACGGCCTGTGAATTCCAAGGATTGGAAGATCATACGAGATACCCAGAAGAAGATGATGTCGTAACCTGTTACCAAGGTTGAAGTTGGGAAGTAACGTTTGAAGTCTTCTGAGTCGACATCAGGCCAGCCCATGGTTGAGAATGGCCAAAGGGCAGAACTGAACCAAGTATCCAAGACGTCTTCGTCTTGAGTCCATCCGTCACCCTCTGGAGCCTCTTCACCGACGTACATTTCGCCCTCAGCATTGTACCAAGCAGGGATTTGGTGCCCCCACCAGAGCTGACGAGAGATTACCCAGTCATGGACATTTTCCATCCATTGGAGGAAGGTATCGTTGAAACGAGGTGGGTAGAATTCTACCTTGTCCTCTGTGTCTTGGTTAGCAATAGCATTCTTGGCCAATTGGTCCATCTTCACGAACCATTGTGTAGACAAGCGTGGCTCAACCACAACGCCTGTACGCTCTGAGTGACCAACACTGTGGACACGTTTTTCGATTTTAACGAGGGCGCCGATTTCTTCCAACTTAGCAACGACTGCCTTACGAGCTTCAAAACGGTCCATACCTGCAAATTCAAAGGCCAAGTCATTCATCGTTCCGTCATCGTTCATGACGTTGACTTGTGGCAAGTTATGGCGTTGACCAACCAAGAAGTCATTTGGATCATGGGCAGGCGTGATTTTCACGACACCAGTACCAAATTCAGGATCTGCGTGTTCGTCTCCAACGATTGGGATGAGTTTATTAGCGATTGGAAGGACGACGTTTTTACCAATCAAGTCCTTGTAGCGTGGGTCTTCTGGGTTGACCGCAACTGCAACGTCCCCAAACATGGTCTCAGGACGAGTTGTCGCCACTTCAAGGGCGCGTGAACCATCTTCTAGCATGTAGTTCATGTGGTAGAAGGCACCTTCTACATCCTTGTGGATCACCTCGATATCAGAAAGGGCTGTACGAGCTGCTGGGTCCCAGTTAATGATAAACTCACCACGGTAGATCCATCCTTTCTTGTATAGATCCACAAAGACCTTACGAACGGCTTTTGACAAACCTTCGTCAAGGGTGAAACGCTCACGAGAGTAGTCTACAGAGAGCCCCATCTTGCCCCATTGTTCCTTGATAGTAGTGGCATATTCGTCTTTCCATTCCCAGACTTTCTCAAGGAATTTCTCACGACCAAGGTCATAACGGCTAATGCCCTCACCACGCAAGCGCTCCTCAACCTTAGCTTGGGTGGCAATCCCAGCGTGGTCCATCCCTGGAAGCCAAAGTGTATCAAAGCCTTGCATGCGTTTTTGACGGATGATGATATCTTGAAGAGTTGTATCCCAAGCGTGACCAAGGTGAAGTTTACCAGTTACGTTTGGTGGTGGAATAACGATTGAATAAGGCTTAGCCTTTTTATCGCATGAAGGCTTGAAAACATCTTCGTCAAGCCATTTTTGGTAACGACCAGCTTCAACCTCGGCTGGATTGTATTTAGGTGAAAGTTCTTTAGACATATGTGTGTCCTTTCTCTATTATTTTCATTTTTTCTTGAATCTGCTTTGCGACTTCTTCTGCAGACAGATTCGTATTATCAATTTTCAGGTAGTGGTGAAGACCACTCGGTTGCTTTTGAGAATTAAGTTGATTTGTTTTATCAGTCTCTAAAATTTCTCTTTCAGATATCTCAAAATTCCGTTTCAAGGGTTTGTATTTCAACCGATTCTCCGTCCGATTGCGACGTAAGCGCTCCTCCAGAGACGTTTCCAATTCAACAAAAAGAATCTCTTGATGATACTCATTTAATAAATCTTGAATATTCTTCAAATACATCAGATGGTATTGATTTGAAAAATCAGTTACACCTGTTAAAACCACCGACCGAAGATGCCTGGCGCTTATTTCAAGAAAAGAAAAGTTAACGCTACGAACAAATTCCCACATTTCTTCTGTAAAATCCTGATAGATTTCGAGTGCGAAATCTATTGGTTGATGGTTGAAAAAGAGAGTCGCACCGGTGAGTTTCGAAAGTTCCTGACCAATGGTCATTTTCCCTGAGGCTGGAGCTCCAATGATGAAAACATGCATCAATCCGCCTCCCACTCGTTCTTTATCAAGCCGTATCTCAAATCATCACAGCGATTGCCTTGGGCATCTTTACGGTCTCTTATGCGAGCTTCAAGGGTGAAACCAAGCTTCTCAGCGACTCGTTGACTTTGGACATTGTAGCCAAAGCAAGACAATTCTATCTTGTGAAGTCCCAATTCTTTAAAAGCTAAATCAATCAAGGCATGTGCTGCTTCTGGCACATAACCTCGGCCCCAATAGTCTGGGTGCAAGGTATAGCCAATCTCCAGCACATCGTCTTCGTGGCGATGATTGAAGTCGACAGAACCAATGACTGTATCCGTCCCTTTGACCACAATTCCATAGCCAGCTGGGAGATTGTCCTTTTCATTGCGCTCAGGAAGGATATGCTCTAGATAATAAATCTCATCTTCTAAGGTCTTGACGGGTGGGAAGCCTGCTGGGTAAGAAACCTCTGGCAAACTGGCGTAGGCATAGATATCCTCGGCATCCGCCACTGTACGGACTCGTAAGACCAGACGCTCTGTTTCGATTCGTTCAAGTAATGTTGCTCTTGTCATCCTTCTTCCTCGCTTTCTTAATAAAGCTTCCTATGGGATCAACTCGGTCATCTAGATAACAGTAAACGCGCTGATGGCCGTCCCCCATAAAGTAAGTCGGCGCAAAGCGGTCATTTAAAATGTCCCTTGTCATCTAAGAGCTCTGGATCAGCTAGTCGTTCGAGAATCTTGGCGAAGATATGGCAGATGCCATCTTCCTCGATAATCCGATCTACCTGGCAATCCAATGCGACTGGACAGGCCTCCAAAATCGGTGCCTGGGTCAGTTCAGAAATCTCATAGTCAAGCCCCAGGTGTTTCAATTTCTCCCGATGGCTGATAAAGCCAGCCTGCTCCATCTCAAGCATGAAGTTTTCATCAGGAATGTTCACGGTGAACTGTTGATAATGCTTAATCTGGTCAGGCGCATTTTCCTCAGCACCAACACCGATGACCAGCCAATCTCCTAGGCTATAAGAGGAACTGCAGGTTGTGATATTGTACCCAAAGTTCTGATCCTGATACCCCAAGATGAAGATAGGAAAACCAAAGTAGAGCTTACTTGTTTTAAAAGATTGTTTCATGACAAGCTCCTTCAGCTAGGGATAGGGGGGTTAAAGAAAAATCGTCCCTGCCATCTACATGACAGGGACGAATGTGTTGATCCGCGGTACCACCCAATTTCGGGCAACGCCCGCATCTCTCGTCTTTTAAACAAAAAGACATTTTTATTTCAATTTTTCATCCATTAGCAACTAGTTTTGACACATTTGTGGACTTCTCAGCACCGCCACTTTCTGTAAAATGTGGGACTCAAAACACCTCCAACAGGTTCATTTTATCAAGTTTCCTAGAAATAGCAAGAAATCACAAAAGCGATTATTTAAACTTGACACCAAGTTCTTGCAATTTTTTGATAGTTGCTGGGCCGATTCCTTTAAGGGCCAACAACTCTTTCTCTGTCCAGTTTGCGAAGTCCGCAACAGAGCGAATACCTTCATCATAGAATGTTTGCGCACGATCTAGTGCTACACCTTCCAAGCTTGTAGCGAATTCTTCCACTGAAGAAGCTGCTTGCTTCACTTCTTTCGCCACTGCTTTTGCTGCTTTCTCAACCTTCTTAGGTGCTTCTTTAACAGCTGCTCCTACAGTTGCGACAGCTTTTTTCAAAAGATGTCTATTTTGATGTTTGTATTGTTTCGCACGGTTAACGTTCTTCTTTGCCATTTTTCCTCCTACGTATCCAGTGATCAATCCCTAAGGCAACAAGGTTCCATCACCAATATTACTTTCGATAATTCGTTGATGTCCGTTCAACTTTTTTATTGTAACACAATCCCTCGAAAAATCAAGTCGTTGCACTATTTTCAGCCAAATCCAGCCAGTAAAAGGCCTTCACAGTGAGCCTTTAATAGGTTCTCTCTCCAAACAAGCCATCTGGAAGATCGTGGAAACCTTTCCCCTCATGGTAGTTAGAAAACTTCCCTTGAAGGAATTGATAGGCATCCAAGCGACTCTCGTAGCGGATCATAGCTTCCTTGGCCCGCTCGTCCTGATCTTCTTCATAGACCTTCTTGCTTTCTGTCAGGGCCATCTCATTGATCATGACCTGGGTCTTGATCCAGGCCTCAAATTCTTTCATAAATTCTTTTTCGTAGCTCATTCTTACTCTAATCCTCTATAAAATTCACTATCAATCTCCCGATAAGGTTGGATATCCTGGACATATTCCAAGACACCTTGAAATTCTCCCGCTTCATCACGCACTGCCGCATAGGTGACATGGACAAATTTCCCACGCGATTCGGATTTGAACCACATTTCGTACTTGTCTTTTTTCCCTTCTCGAAGCCCCTGCATGATGGCTTTGACCTTCTCCAAGTATTTTGGCGGGTGACACAGCTCAACATTGCGTCCTACCTGCGACGGTGTCCGTTTGAAGATCATCTCCTCAAAGGGCGCTGCATCATTGTAATACTGAAAGATATCATCTTTATTGACAAAGGTGATCTCCATCGGTAAATGGTTCAAGATCAAATTCGCCTGCTCCACCGATAAAAATCCATGACCAAAAGCTTGTGGTTGCTGGCGGTCGAAACTCTCTTCTTTTTTCTTAGGCGTGAAGGTAATGGTCAATTGTCCCTCAGGAGTCTCAATGACCTGACGGTGCTCATCTCCATTTGAAGAAGGAAGTGATTCAGTTGAATCCTCTGACTCTCTTGCTCCTTCTTCCTTGAAGTCCACACGTTTCGGCACCCATTTCTCACTCGGAATGATAATGGCATAACCATAAGCATCACTTTCTTCCGCAATGGAAAGCCAATCATCCTGAGTAAAGGCCTCCAGCAAAATCATCAAGAGGATCGATTCTTCCTTGAAGATCATAGCCTCAAACTCTTGCGCAAAGGCTTCAAAGCGCTCTTTGACTTCAGAAATAGCAGAATCCGGTAGTTCCTTGGCCGCGTCCATCGCTTTCGCAAAGAGTTCTCGAATCTGATCATCCACTCCCCACATGACTTTAGGGGGGGAATCATGCCCATAGCGCTCCATAATAGGAAACATCAATTCTTCCTTACGACGGTAATGCCGATCAAATTGACCCACCAAGCCCAACTGACGCAAGAGGCCTTTGTGAATCTCCTGGATCATCTCAGGATCCTCCGTCGTCTCATAATTATCCAGCAAGCGACGGACCCGCATCATAGCGGCCCGAAGGGCTAGATTCTCCTGTTTAAAGATCTGAACTGGGTGACCTGGATGGTCTATATCTGCCACTTCGACCCCTTGTACAGCGTTCTTAAAGAGATTGGCATGGACATCGCACAGCTCCATGACATCCTCAAAGGTGATACCTGCATCAGAGTTCATCAGTTCATGCTCCATGAGGGAAATCTCAATCGCAGACACCCCACTAAAGGTCGCATCAAACCGTTCCTGAACCGACTCAGGAGAAGCTCCATGATGAAGGTCTAATAAGATGTCTCTCAAGACATGAATTCGTTCATCACTCATTAGTCTAGCCCCACTACTTCATAGCCATTGGCCTCTAGTGTTCGCACAATCTTCTCCATAGGAGTACCTTCTAATTTTGATCCTTGTTTCAAGGAAACCTTGCGCCCAACTGTATTGCGCATGATCGGATTGGCTAAGGGTTTAAAGCCCAATTCCACCAACAAGTCCAATACTTCCGGATGTTGATCAATGACTTGAGCAACTGGAATCGATACATCAATTTATTATCCATCTTTCACTCTCACATTCTTCTCTCATCTAAGCTCCTAGGAATCTAACGCTCTTCCTGGGAAAGCTCCTCAGCCCTCTGATTGGCCTTTTCATACATGATTTGCCAAATATCCATTGTTGATCCCTATTCGATTAAGCTTTCTTGACTAATTTCACCACAGCCTCTGTCCGAGCTGTATGGGGAAACATATCCACTGACTGGATGTAGACGACATCATACACCTTGGTCAAGTCCACAAGATCCCGCGCCAGGGTGGAAACATTGCAAGAAACGTAAACCATCTTTTGAGGGGCATAGCGCAACAAGGTGTCAATCAATTGAACCCCCAGCCCTGTCCGTGGTGGATCCACAATGACTGCATCTGCTCGATAGCCTTCCTTGTACCAACGAGGAATAATTTCCTCAGCCGTCCCAGCTTCATAGTGCGTATTATCAAATCCCATCTGCTTAGCATTGTACTTGGCATCCTCAATCGCTTCAGGGATAATGTCCATCCCCCGGACACTCTTGACCTTGTCTGCAAAGGCAAAACCAATGGTCCCAACCCCACAGTAGGCATCAATCAAATGATCCTCTGGGGATACATCTAAGGCTTTAACAGCTTCACTATAGAGGACTTCTGTCTGCTCAGGATTTAACTGATAAAAGGCCCGAGGAGACAAGGAAAATTCATAATCCAAGACCCCTTCTCGAATGGTCTCCTGTCCCCAAATAATCTGTGTTTTCTCTCCATAGATCTCGCTGGATTTTGAGGTATTCAGATTGACTGCCACCGTCACAATTTCAGGGTGTTTTGCTACTAGATCTGCCACCAAGTCTGTTAAATTAATCTGCCGACTTGTCACCACGATCATTTGGACCTGTCCAGTCTTACGAGCCCGACGAACCATGATGGTTCGAACACCCAATTGCTTCCGATCATCTGAAATCGGAATCTGGTAGTAGGTCAATAACTCCGCTACATGGTTAGCGATTTCCTGAATGACCGGATCCTGGACCAGACAGTCCCTTAATTCCACCAAATAATGGGAATTTTGGGCGTACAAACCAGCCTTGACCTGCCCCTTAAATTTACGCGTCTGAAATTGAAGCTTGGCCCGATAATACTGTGGTTTTTCCATCCCAAGCGTCGGATGGATCAGATAATTTTCATACCCCTTAGGAGCATATTTTTTCAAGGCCTGCTGCAGCAAGTCCGTTTTGAACTCCAACTGCTTGCTGTACTTCAGATGCATAATCTGGCAGCCTCCACAGGTCTCATAGATATCACAGGTTGGCGTTACCCGATACTTGGAAGCCTTGTTGACAGACAAGAGCTTGGCTTCTGCAAAGTTCTTTCGAATCGCAGTGATTTGGCAAAAGACATCTTCGCCCTTTAAAGCCCCAGGCACAAAGACTAAGGTTTTCTTGTAAAAGCCAATCCCTTCTCCATTAATTCCCATTCGCTTGATTTTCAAAGGAATTCTTTGTTTAACTTTTAGATCCATATGTCTATTATACCATGTAGTTTCTCAATGTTTAAGAATATGTTACAATAAAACCATGAATACAAAGATATCTCATTTTTCCCCATTGGATTTTCCTGAGCAATTACGATCTTATATAGAGGGAGCAACTCTTTCTGACAGCTCTTCTCATTCAGGCGCAACGGTTTTCTATCTTGATACAGGTTACTATTTGAAAATAGATCAAAAGGGAAGATTAGAGCGAGAAGCTAGAATTGCAAGTTTGTTTGAACAAGAGGGAATAGGAACTCCAGTCATCCACTATCTATCTACAGATAAAGACTACCTCCTGACTAAAGAGGCTATTGGTCATGATACTCTCGCTTTTTTAGACCAGCCAGAAAAAATCTGCCGAACCATGGCCGAAGCTCTTAAAAAACTTCACAGCTTTTATCCGCAAAATTTTCCATCAGAAAATCATTTACAGGCCTATAAAGACAGAGCCTTAAAAAACTATGAAAAAGGTGAGTTCTATGCCAAGGCTCTCCTACCCCAATTCCGGATTAGCAGCCGTGAAGAGGCCTTCCAACTCATTCGAGAACAAGGGCACCTTTTAAAGACAGATGCCTTTATTCATGGGGATGCATGTCTACCGAACATTATTCTAAAAGATGCTGACCACTTCTCTTGCTTTATTGACCTTGGCTTAGCTGATTTCAGTGACCGACATATCGATCTCTTTTGGGCAGTTTGGTCCCTCAACTATAACCTACATGACCCTAAATACGCTGAACTATTTCTTGACTATTATGGGAGAGAACAGGTCGATATAAATAAACTTCGACTCGTTGCTGCCTTTGAAGCGTTTGGATAAAAGGAAAACTTATGAAAATCACCAAATTAGAAAAGAAAAAACGTCTCTACCTTCTAGAGCTGGATCAAGCCGAATCCCTTTACATTACAGAAGACACCATCGTCCGCTTCATGCTTTCACGAGATAAGGAAATTAGCCAGGAAGAACTCAAGGAAATCCAAACTTTTGCCCAGCTTTCCCATGCTAAGAATTTAGCCCTTTATCACCTTTCTTTTAAAGCCCGTACAGCTCGCGAAGTTCGCGACTACTTAGCCAAGCATGAAATCGACGAATCCACTATTGAAACCGTCATAAACACCTTAAAAGAAGACAAATGGATCGACGACTTGGCCTATACTCGGGCTATCTTTCAATCCAATCACCTCTCAGGTGACAAGGGACCCTATCTCCTCAAGCAAAAGCTCATTCAAAAAGGAGTCTCTTCCCACTATATAGATCAGATCACCTTAGAATTTGATTTTTCCGAGGTAGCTCAACGAACTGCCCAAAAATTAGCCAAACAATACGCTAAAAGACTTCCACCAAGAGCCTTAAAAGATAAAATCACTCAAAATCTTATCAATAAAGGCTTCAGTTATGAAGTTGCCAAGCAAGCCTATCACCAGTTGGATATTGAGCCAGATGAAGAACAAACACTCGATCTGATTATGAAGGAACTGGAAAAGCAACATCAAATATTCTCGAAAATATGAGGGCTACGAGCTCAAACAACGCCTCACTCAAGCACTAGCGCGCAAAGGCTACGACTACTCTGACATTTCTACAGCTCTTCGCGAATTCCTTTAAATAAAAAATCACATGAAAATCCCTTATTTTCATGAAAATATGATACAATATAGAGGATGTACTTAGATTGTAGAAAGTTGGTAAGTTATGAAACTACCTAAAGAAGGCGACTTTATTACAATTCAAAGTTATAAACATGATGGAAGTCTCCACCGAACTTGGCGGGACACCATGGTACTAAAAACTACGGAAAACGCACTGATCGGCGTCAATGATCATACTCTCGTTACAGAGAGCGATGGTAGAAGATGGATTACCAGAGAGCCAGCAATCGTCTACTTTCATAAGAAGTATTGGTTCAATATCATCGCTATGATCCGCGATAATGAAGTGTCCTACTATTGTAATCTAGCCAGTCCATTTTATATGGATCAAGAGGCACTAAAGTATATTGATTATGATCTTGATGTCAAGGTGTTTCCTGGTGGTGATAAGAAACTGCTGGACGTAGAAGAATACGAACAGCATAAACGCAAAATGAACTATTCAGATGACATTGACTTTATCCTAAAAGAAAATGTCAAAATCCTTGTAGATTGGATCAACAATCAATTAGGTCCTTTCTCTGAGGAATACATCAAAATTTGGTACAACCGTTATGTTGAACTGCGAAATAAATAAAGTTGAAAAGAGCGAAAGCTCTTTTTTTCGAACTTAATACTTGCAATATCCACCTAAAACAAGTACTATGTAATTAATAAAAAGAGGAAGGGAGATACTATGGCGTTTACAAATACTCGAGGTCGCTATGCTAGTTTTGGGGTTATGACCAGTTTACCAGACGATATTATTGATAGTTTCTGGTATGTCATTGACAACTACCTCAAACATGTCTATCCCTTAAACTCCGTTCTAAAATTTGAACTTATCAATCGAAAAGGAAAAACAACATTGCGGTTCAGTCAAAAAGACTTCCCCTTAGAAGTTGCAGTTGATTTCCTAATTCCCTTCGACCCCTATTATCCAAGACAAGTCAGAATTGTCGATAATAAGGGACGAGAAACCATCATGCTGATTGACGAATATCAATTATTATAAAAAAAAGGCCACACGGCCTTTTTTCGTTACAAACAAAATAAAAAAGGTCATCTGACCTTTCTACTCTATCGGGAAGACAGGATTCGAACCTGCGACACCTTGGTCCCAAACCAAGTACTCTACCAAGCTGAGCTACTTCCCGAACTAAAGCTTACGCTTTATGCACCCTAGAGGAGTCGAACCTCTAACCGCCTGATTCGTAGTCAGGTACTCTATCCAGTTGAGCTAAGGGTGCTCGTTTCTATTCTATTGCTACATAGTCTTGCGACCATGCACCCTAGAGGAGTCGAACCTCTAACCGCCTGATTCGTAGTCAGGTACTCTATCCAGTTGAGCTAAGGGTGCTTCTTCTCCAACCTAAGTCTATGCCGAGGACCGGAATCGAACCGGTACGATCGTTACCAATCGCAGGATTTTAAGTCCTGTGCGTCTGCCAGTTCCGCCACCCCGGCCTCCTCAAGCGAACGACGGGATTCGAACCCGCGACCCCCACCTTGGCAAGGTGGTGTTCTACCACTGAACTACGTTCGCATCTGTTTCTTTATATAAAAAAATGCCGGCTACATGACTTGAACACGCGACCCTCTGATTACAAATCAGATGCTCTACCAACTGAGCTAAGCCGGCTCATTATTATTCTTTTATGCGGGTTAAGGGACTTGAACCCCCACGCCGTAAAGCGCCAGATCCTAAATCTGGTGCGTCTGCCAATTCCGCCAAACCCGCTATAATGACCCGTACTGGGCTCGAACCAGTGACCCATTGATTAAAAGTCAATTGCTCTACCAACTGAGCTAACGAGTCGTATCATTATCTGCTAGAAACTTCGTTTCTACGGTCCCGACGGGAATCGAACCCGCGATCTTCGCCGTGACAGGGCGACGTGATAACCGCTACACTACGGGACCTATGGGAGTTAACGGGATCGAACCGCTGACCCTCTGCTTGTAAGGCAGATGCTCTCCCAGCTGAGCTAAACTCCCAAATGGTCGTTTAACTCAGCCAACGGTGAGAAACTGCGTTTCTCTTATCCGCCGATTGGAATCTCGATTGCCTCTCAATTCCAACTAAGCTAAACTCCCAAATGAGCCTAGTTTCCACTAGACTCAACCTTGCTAAGCGACTACCATATCTCACAGGGGGCAACCCCCAACTACTTCCGGCGTTCTAGGGCTTAACTTCTGTGTTCGGCATGGGTACAGGTGTATCTCCTAGGCTATCGTCACTTAACTCTGAATGATGAACATTCAAAATTGAATACCTATATTCTAACAAAAATCTAAACTGCTGTAAATATCCTCAGTTACTTTTTGGATAAGTCCTCGAGCTATTAGTATTAGTCCGCTCCATTGCTCACACAACTTCCACTCCTAACCTATCTACCTGATCTTCTCTCAGGGCTCTTACTAACATATAGTTATGGGAAATCTCATCTTGAGGTGGGTTTCACACTTAGATGCTTTCAGCGTTTATCCCTTCCCTACATAGCTACCCAGCGATGCCTCTGGCGAGACAACTGGTACACCAGCGGTAAGTCCACTCTGGTCCTCTCGTACTAGGAGCAGATCCTCTCAAATTTCCTACGCCCGCGACGGATAGGGACCGAACTGTCTCACGACGTTCTGAACCCAGCTCGCGTGCCCTGCTTTAATGGGCGAACAGCCCAACCCTTGGGACCGACTACAGCCCCAGGATGCGACGAGCCGACATCGAGGTGCCAAACCTCCCCGTCGATGTGAACTCTTGGGGAGATAAGCCTGTTATCCCCAGGGTAGCTTTTATCCGTTGAGCGATGGCCCTTCCATACGGAACCACCGGATCACTAAGCCCGACTTTCGTCCCTGCTCGAGTTGTAGCTCTCGCAGTCAAGCTCCCTTATACCTTTACACTCTGCGAATGATTTCCAACCATTCTGAGGGAACCTTTGGGCGCCTCCGTTACCTTTTAGGAGGCGACCGCCCCAGTCAAACTGCCCGTCAGACACTGTCTCCGATAGGGATCACCTATCCGGGTTAGAGTGGCCATAACACAAGGGTAGTATCCCAACAACGCCTCCATCGAAACTGGCGTCCCGATCTCTATGGCTCCTACCTATCCTGTACATGTGGCACAGACACTCAATATCAAACTGCAGTAAAGCTCCATGGGGTCTTTCCGTCCTGTCGCGGGTAACCTGCATCTTCACAGGTACTAAAATTTCACCGAGTCTCTCGTTGAGACAGTGCCCAAATCATTACGCCTTTCGTGCGGGTCGGAACTTACCCGACAAGGAATTTCGCTACCTTAGGACCGTTATAGTTACGGTAGCCGTTTACTGGGGCTTCAATTCATACCTTCGCTTACGCTAAGCACTCCTCTTAACCTTCCAGCACCGGGCAGGCGTCACCCCCTATACATCATCTTACGATTTAGCAGAGAGCTGTGTTTTTTTGATAAACAGTTGCTTGGGCCTATTCACTGCGACTGACCTAAGTCAGCACCCCTTCTCCCGAAGTTACGGGGTCATTTTTGCCGAGTTCCTTAACGAGAGTTCTCTCGCTCACCTGAGGCTACTCGCCTCGACTACCTGTGTCGGTTTGCGGTACGGGTAGAGTATGTTTAACGCTAGAAGCTTTTTCTTGGCAGTGTGACATCACTAACTTCGCTACTAAACTTCGCTCCCCATCACAGCTCAATGTTATAGAACTAAGCATTTAACTCAATTCACACCTCACTGCTTAGACGTGCACTTCCAATCGCACGCTTTAGTTAGCCTACTGCGTCCCTCCATCACTACATACTCTAGTACAGGAATATCAACCTGTTGGCCATCGGATACACCTTTCGGTCTCTCCTTAGGTCCCGACTAACCCAGGGCGGACGAGCCTTCCCCTGGAAACCTTAGTCTTACGGTGGACAGGATTCTCACCCTGTCTTTCGCTACTCATACCGGCATTCTCACTTCTATGCGTTCCAGCACTCCTCACGGTATACCTTCTTCACACATAGAACGCTCTCCTACCATACCATTAAAGGTATCCACAGCTTCGGTAAATTGTTTTAGCCCCGGTACATTTTCGGCGCAGGGTCACTCGACTAGTGAGCTATTACGCACTCTTTGAATGACTAGGATGTTAGCTTAGAAGCAGCTAACATCCCTAGTTGTCTGTGCAACCCCACATCCTTTTCCACTTAACAATTATTTTTGGGACCTTAGCTGGTGGTCTGGGCTGTTTCCCTTTCGACTACGGATCTTAGCACTCGCAGTCTGACTGCCGACCATAATTCATTGGCATTCGGAGTTTATCTGAGATTGGTAATCCGGGATGGACCCCTCACCCAAACAGTGCTCTACCTCCAAGAATCTTAATGTCGACGCTAGCCCTAAAAGCTATTTCGGAGAGAACCAGCTATCTCCAAGTTCGTTTGGAATTTCTCCGCTACCCACAAGTCATCCAAGCACTTTTTCAACGTGCCCTGGTTCGGTCCTCCAGTGCGTTTTACCGCACCTTCAACCTGCTCATGGGTAGGTCACATGGTTTCGGGTCTACGACATAATACTAAAGCGCCCTATTCAGACTCGGTTTCCCTACGGCTCCGTCTCTTCAACTTAACCTCGCATCATATCGTAACTCGCCGGTTCATTCTACAAAAGGCACGCTCTCACCCATTAACGGGCTCGAACTTGTTGTAGGCACACGGTTTCAGGTTCTATTTCACTCCCCTCCCGGGGTGCTTTTCACCTTTCCCTCACGGTACTGGTTCACTATCGGTCACTAGGGAGTATTTAGGGTTGGGAGATGGTCCTCCCAGATTCCGACGAGATTCCACGTGTCTCGCCGTACTCAGGATACTGCTAGGTATAAAGACTATTTTAAATACGAGGCTGTTACTCTCTTTGGCCTACCTTCCCAGGTAGTTCTTCTATAATCTTTAAGTCCACATTGCAGTCCTACAACCCCGAAGAGTAAACTCTTCGGTTTGCCCTCCTGCCGTTTCGCTCATGCCGCTACTAAGGCAATCGCTTTTTGCTTTCTCTTCCTGCGACTACTTAGATGTTTCAGTTCACTGCGTCTTCCTCCTCATATCCTTAACAGATATGGGTAACAGGTATTACCTGCTGGGTTCCCCCATTCGGACACCCCCGGATCTAAGCTTACTTACAGCTCCCCGAGGCATTTCGTCGTTTGTCACGTCCTTCTTCGGCTCCTAGTGCCAAGGCATCCACCGTGCGCCCTTATTAACTTAACCTTATTAACCTAATTTCTTAAAAAATTAGAAAACTCATTAAATATTCACAGCGTTTTCGGTTTATTTTCTTGTTACTATTTGATATAGATATTCAATTTTCAATGTTCATCCTTGGTGATCTCTCACCAATGGAGCCTAGCGGGATCGAACCGCTGACCTCCTGCGTGCAAAGCAGGCGCTCTCCCAGCTGAGCTAAGGCCCCACAAGACCTCTCAAAAACTAAACAAGACGAACGTGCAGGTTTCCTTATCCTTAGAAAGGAGGTGATCCAGTCGCACCTTCCGATACGGCTACCTTGTTACGACTTCACCCCAATCATCTATCCCACCTTAGGCGACTGGCTCCTAAAAAGGTTACCTCACCGACTTCGGGTGTTACAAACTCTCGTGGTGTGACGGGCGGTGTGTACAAGGCCCGGGAACGTATTCACCCGTGACGTGCTGATCCGCGATTACTAGCGATTCCGACTTCATGTAGGCGAGTTGCGACCTACAATCCGAACTGAGACTGGCTTTTAAGAGATTAGCTTGCCGTCACCGACTTGCGACTCGTTGTACCAGCCATTGTAGCACGTGTGTAGCCCAGGTCATAAGGGGCATGATGATTTGACGTCATCCCCACCTTCCTCCGGTTTATTACCGGCAGTCTCGCTAGAGTGCCCAACTGAATGATGGCAACTAACAATAGGGGTTGCGCTCGTTGCGGGACTTAACCCAACATCTCACGACACGAGCTGACGACAACCATGCACCACCTGTCACCTCTGTCCCGAAGGAAAAACTCTATCTCTAGAGCGGTCAGAGGGATGTCAAGACCTGGTAAGGTTCTTCGCGTTGCTTCGAATTAAACCACATGCTCCACCGCTTGTGCGGGCCCCCGTCAATTCCTTTGAGTTTCAACCTTGCGGTCGTACTCCCCAGGCGGAGTGCTTAATGCGTTAGTCTGCGGCACTGAGTCCCGGAAAGGACCCAACACCCTAGCACTCATCGTTTACGGCGTGGACTACCAGGGTATCTAATCCTGTTTGCTCCCCACGCTTTCGAGCCTCAGCGTCAGTTACAAGCCAGAGAGCCTTTCGCCACCGGTGTTCCTCCATATATCTACGCATTTCACCGCTACACATGGAATTCCACTCTCCCTCTTGCACTCAAGTTAAACAGTTTCCAAAGCGTACTATGGTTAAGCCACAGCCTTTTAACTTCAGACTTATCTAACCGCCTGCGCTCGCTTTACGCCCAATAAATCCGGATAACGCTCGGGACCTACGTATTACCGCGGCTGCTGGCACGTAGTTAGCCGTCCCTTTCTGGTAAGATACCGTCACAGTGTGAACTTTCCACTCTCACACTCGTTCTTCTCTTACAACAGAGCTTTACGATCCGAAAACCTTCTTCACTCACGCGGCGTTGCTCGGTCAGACTTCCGTCCATTGCCGAAGATTCCCTACTGCTGCCTCCCGTAGGAGTCTGGGCCGTGTCTCAGTCCCAGTGTGGCCGATCACCCTCTCAGGTCGGCTATGTATCGTCGCCTTGGTGAGCCGTTACCTCACCAACTAGCTAATACAACGCAGGTCCATCTGGTAGTGATGCAATTGCACCTTTCAAGCAGATATCATGCGATATCTACTGTTATGCGGTATTAGCTATCGTTTCCAATAGTTATCCCCCGCTACCAGGCAGGTTACCTACGCGTTACTCACCCGTTCGCAACTCATCCAGAAGAGCAAGCTCCTCCTTCAGCGTTCTACTTGCATGTATTAGGCACGCCGCCAGCGTTCATCCTGAGCCAGGATCAAACTCTCATTAAAATAATTGTTTGTCTTAAACTCATTCTGTCACTGACAGATTTATTGTTTTTTCATTGTTCAGTACTACAACATCAGTTGTAGCGCCCTGCACATTGGTTCGTCTTGTTCAGTTTTCAAAGGTCTTTGTCGCTCTCGCGCGACAACTATATTAGTATATCACGTCCATAAATACTTGTCAATATCTTTTTTCTATTTTTTTAAATTTTTTATTGTTTTTTTGATTTTAGAAACTTTATCTTCTTATAATATAGGAAAGCTCCTGTATGTTCTACAGGAGCTTTCTTAGTGTATTAGCTTATTTTTCTTTGACTTCAAGAAGTCCTACATCTCCATCTTCGCGACGGTAGATGACGTTTGTTGTGTTATCTTCCACATCTTTGTAGATGAAGAAGTCATGTCCCAATAGTTCCATTTGTAGGATGGCTTCATCTAGTTCCATTGGTTCAATGTCAATCGTTTTTGTGCGGACAACTTTTTCAAGAGCAACACTTTCCTCAACCAGAGCGTCTGTAAAGATTTTGCTGGTTGCAGATTTGCTACGATTTTTCTTTTCAATTTTTGTTTTATTCTTTCGAATTTGACGTTCAATCTTATCAACTACCAAGTCGATTGATCCATACATATCTTGAGAAACATCTTCTGCACGAAGTGTAATGGAACCAAGTGGAATCGTGACCTCAACTTTCGCAGTTTTTTCACGATAAACTTTTAGATTTACGCGGGCATCCAATTCTTGCTCTGCTTGAAAATATTTTTCAATTTTTTCGAGTTTAGAAACGACGTAGTCGTGAATGGCTTCTGTTACTTCTAGGTTTTCACCACGGATACTATATTTAATCATATAAGTACCTTCTTTCTAAACGTTTTTTTCTTTTTATATCTT
>BNJS01000679.1_pt1 | contig 71933 bp, 103 predicted proteins | sample 8540461 | NCBI WGS metagenome assembly BNJS01 (sample SAMD00202454, study PRJDB9452) | human saliva metagenome | isolation source: human saliva | place: Japan
ATAGTCCATTTTTTATATGGACTTTTTGCGGGATTAGCATATCTATTATTTTTCATTATTATTATGGGAAATTACCCTTCTCATTTAAGAGAAGGGCCTTTTTTTCTTTCTGGGGGAGAAAAAAATTTTATTATCTATAACCTTTAGACGAGACCCCTAAGAAAAAGTTTAAAAAGTTTTTTTATAAATTTTTATGATAAGAATTGAAGCTTTATATAATTAGCTTTATAGAGTTGGGTATAGTAAAAACAGTGAACTTGCATCTAAATTTTAGATAAAAAAATCAAATAGAGTGAGCCGAGTAAATCTCGATGTGTCTGAACGTAGTGAGTTGGTCGAATTTACAGCGAACTCTTGATTTTTATCGTTAAGAAATTAGCTAGCAATGAGCTGTTTTTACTATCTCATATTATAAATCTTTACTCTTTAGCTTCAAAAGCTTATCATTATTGGACTTCCATCAAAAGCCAAATGCTTCTCTAAATTTATTTTCTATATATCTTGCATAAAGAGAAATGTATAAGTTCTGGGTAATTACAGAATAAAACAAATTTTTGGTGGTGCAACAGAAACTTGAGTTGCATAATTGATTTTTAATCAATCTACCCTTTCTTGTTGGTGGATTATTCATTAGAATAGCATCTTTTAATACAGTGTTTAAAAGTCCTGTTGAAATTCTCTTTAGTATATTCTTCATAGATTCTATCAGATATTTCAAGAAGATTTGTAGTTCTTTGTCCTGTTAGAGCTGAAATAAATTCTATAGGAGCATAAGATAAGAATGGTAGCTCAGCATATAATTCTTCCTTTCATTTTTTTCATAGTTACATTATTTTTTTATTTTCTACCAAATCCCACTTATTCATTACAACTATTATAGGTTTTCAATTCTTCAGCAGCTATTCCTGCTATTCTCTTGTCTTGTTCTGTTAGACCTTCTTTAGCATCCAACATTAAAGATACATACATCTGCTCTTTTTTATACTTTTTAATGCTCTCAACACAGAATAGTATTCTAAGCTTTCTTCAACCTTAGATTTTCTTCTTATACCAGCTGTATCTATTATCATATATTTATTGTCTTTGTATTCAATTAAAGGTATCTATAGCATCTCTTGTTGTTCCTGCAATATCACTTACTATTGTTCTTTCTGAACCTGAAAGTTTATTAACCAATGAAGATTTTTCCAGCATTAGGTTTTCCTATAACAGCTAATTTTAAAACATCTTCATCTTCTTCAGGAAATCCATTCTTCCTATAATTTCAACAACTATATCTAGCATATCTCCTAAGTTTACTTTATGTTCCCCTGATATAGGAACAAGGTATTCAAAACCTAATCCCATAGAAATCATAAATATCATCTTGTTGTTCAAAAATAATTATCTATTTTATTTACACACAAGATAACAGGTTTATTTTTTTCTTTCTTAGTATGTATGCTATCTCATCATCTAAAAGGATTAAGTCCTGCTTTTACCATCACAACAAACAAAATAACATCTGCTTCATTCATAGCAACTTCTGCTTGTTCTTTTATTTTAGTCATTAAGAAATCGTTGTTTCTTGGTTCTAGTCCTCCCTGTATCCACTATTACAAATTCTGAACCACTCCACTCTGTATCTCTATATAATCTATCTCTTGTTACTCCAGGTAGGTCGTCCACTATAGCTATCTTATCTCCAATTAAATTATTGAAAAGAGTAGATTTTTCCAACATTGGGTCTTCCTACTATTGCAATTATTGGCTTCATATTATCACCTCTATATTTTTTTATATTTCATTATAGCATAAATTATTTTAAAAACAAAAATGTACAAAAATTTATTTTTTTATAATATTTATAAGTTCTTCTATCTATTTTTATCCTTTTTCTTATTAAGTTTAACAAAAATTTAACAAGAGTCTCCTACTTCTACAAGTAGGGGATGAATTGTTAACTAAAACTTATAATTTTACAAATTTTAGTGTATAATATATTTAGAACATTGGAAACTGAATATATAAGGTTGAGGTTAGAAAATGCAGTAACCTCGTAAAATATTCACTGCCAAAAATTAAATGGTTTTGAACCGAGCCAACAGGACGTAAATGTTCTCAACGGAGAGCTTGTCCATTAAAGTCTTAAGGAAATTAGCTAGTATTTGAATACTAGATATTCAAAAGAAACTAAATAGTACTTAAGAACCTTGCGACTCTAGGACTCGTAGGGTACCAGTCGTGAGAGGTTCAGAATGTATATTTGGGAGAACAACTTGAAAATGCTCCAACTTCTGCTCTGATTGTTGGTTTCATATTGTATCTTTCATAATTAGTAAATATCTTTCTTATTCCTGTTCCATAGGCTTCAATCAGATGTAATCTGTAAAATATATTGGCTAATTTTTTTCATTTCTTGATTGTGATACTCCTAACATAATTGAATCTAACGACAAGCCATAGACTATCCCACCTAATGAAACAAACTCTATTCTATCTTCATATATATTTACAAAGTACTACCACTAAATGAATATTCTCTATGAATAACTGCATTTAATAAAGGCTTCTCTTATAGCTTCTACTGGATAATCTCTTTCATCTTTTTCTAATTAAACCTTCAAAAAGTCGCTTCTGTTTTTATTTAAAAGATTAATAAATTCAAAAAGCCTCTGTCACTTGTTTTAATAGTGAACCTTTGAAATTCTTTTTCTATCTTTAAATATATTCTTTTTCTATTCCCTTCAAATACTGCAACTTTTTAAAAGTATGATTACATTGTTCTGATAGAAAGCAAAAGCAAGATTTGTATATAAATCATCTTCTCCTATTAAACCCAATGTCTTTTTGACTTGAGCCAAATGATAGATTATTTTTCTTTAAAAAAATTTTGTTTCAGTATAATCAAAATGTTAAATCTTGATTTAAAGAACGAAGTTTTTCATAACTATCTCCATCTGTTTCTTTTTATCATTATAATCACCTTTAGAAATATTTTTATTTTTTCTAACATATTCTAACATATTCTAACAGTGTTAGGAAGTTAGAATATGTTAGAATATAAAAAAAGTGTAACTAACAGCAATAACTACACTTTTTCTTTAAATTTATTGATGGTCCTATTTCTTTTTATCAGTTTCTCCCACTTCTCTAATTCTTCTTTGGCTTTTTCATCTCCTCTGAACTTCTTTTTCTAATTCAGTTGAGATTTTTATTATTTCACCCATTTTTCTAGAAGCACTTGAGCATCTTTTTCACTTTTTGTTTCTTCTGCTTTTTCCATAGCTACTTTTTAGTTCTTTTATCATTTTTCTTTTAGTACTTTTGACTTGTATATGGAAATTTTTTTCTCCACATGCCACTAAACCTAAAACCATTACCATTAATATTAATATTTTTTTCATTTCTTCTCCTAAACCATAGTTCCTAATTGATTTCCACCTATCAAATGGAAATGGATATGAAACACTGTTTGTCCTCCATGTTCATTACAGTTAGAAACAACTCTATAACCATCTTTGTCAATTCCAAATTCCTTTGCTAACTTTTCCTATTACTCTATATACTTTTCCAATTAGCAAAAGCATCTTCATCACTATATCATTGATAGTTGGAATTTCTTTTTTTAGGCACAACAAGTACATGAATAGGTGCAACTGGTGCTATATCTTTAAAAAGCAATTACATCATCATCTTCATACACTATATCTGCAGGAATTTCTCTATTTATAATCTTTGTAAATAATGTTGCCATCTTATCACCTACTTAAAAATAAATTGCAAGCTTCTATTTCATCTATTCTCTTTTTGATGTCTTCCACCTTCAAAAGAAGCAGCTAAAAATTCATCAACTATATCTAAAAGCTAAAACATCTCCAACTATTCTAGCACCTAAAGCTAAAAATATTTGCATCATTGTGTTGTCTTGTTAATTTTTGCCATAGTTGTATTTGTACAGTTTGCTGCTCTTATACCTTTAATTTTGTTAGCTGCTATAGAAATTCCTATACCAGTTCCACAAACTAAGATACCAAAGTCAACTTCTTTATTAACTACACTATTTGCAACTAAATGACCATATTTTTGGATAATCTACACTTTCTGTACTATTGGTTCCAAAATCTATAACTTCTATTCCTTCTTTTTTGCTTAGATGTTGTTTTATTTTTTTCTTTTAATTCAAATCCACCGTGATCTGCACCTAATGCTATTTTCATACTATTTTACTCCTCATTTTCGTATTCATGAACATGACCATGAGCTAATTCTTCATCAGTAGCTTCTCTTACATCAGTAACTTCTACTTCAAATAATAAGTTTCTTCCAGAGAATGGATGGTTAGAATCTGTATAAACTTTATCTCCATCAATTTCTGTTATAACAGCTACCATTTCACTTCCATCTTCTAGTTCTACTACGAATTCCATTCCTTCATAGATATCTTCAAAATCTGCAAAATCAGCCTTTGTTAACTCTTCAACTAATTCTTCATCATAGTCTCCATAGGCTTCTTCCATAGGTATTTCAATTGTTGTTTTTGTATCCTTTTTGATTTGCTGTCTAATGCAGCTTCTATTTTTAGTAGGAATAATCCCATACCTTGAATATAATAATAAGGACCTAATTCAGCTGTATCTTCTAATAATTCCTTTGTATCCGCATCATACACTTTATAATCCAATGCTACAACTTTGTTTTCACCTATTTTTCATTATACCACCTCTTTTTAGTTTGTACTCTTAGCATATCATATATTTTGTAAAAGAAAATAGCTATTTTAAAAACATATTTTTCTTCACTATTTCAACATTTTTTCTTTAGATGTCATTTTCTCTAAAATTAATAGTGATAAGTCTAGAGCATTAGCCGGTCCTGAGCAAGTAAATAGATTTTTCATCTACAACAATTTCTTCTTTCCTCAGCAATGACATCAAATTTTTAATTGATTAAAATATCTTTTATTATCTAAAAAGATAAGTTGTCACCTTCTTATTTTTTTATTTCTCTTGTTTCTATTAAATTAATAACAGCTGTACAAATAGCTACAATAATTTTATTGTTCTCAGAAAAAAATGTTTAACTAATTTTTAAATATTTCATTTTTCCTTATCCTTAAAGAAGTTAGCTCCACAAAACCACCTGGTATAACTAGAGCATCATAAGAAAATCTCTTCTAAATTATTTTCTGTAACAAACTTTTTCTGCTTTTAAAAGTTTCCACCCCAAGTACATTTAATCTCTTCTTTATACGAAATTGTTTCCACCTTTATATCTCTAAATTCTTTTAAGCCAACTATATTATTCCAACTAAAGATATCTGTGAAAACTTGCTATCTCAAAAAGTTCTGCACCTTCAAATAGAAATATTGCTATTTTTTCATATTTCACCTTTTCTTTCTCATTTTTCTCAATTATATTTTATTCTATACTAAATTACAATTAATTTTTCAAAATTAATAAAATATAGTATAATAAGATTATTAAAAATTATTTTAGGAGGAGTTTAATGAAACCAGAAGTTAGAGATGTAATAAATAATATTAACAGATTTATCAAGAACAAAAAAATATTAATGTTAGTAGCAATTTAAAAAAATGGAAGAAAATGTTGTTGCTAGAAATTTAAACGGAAAAAGATCCTGAAGTTGTAGCTGAAGTTATGGAAAACTTAGAACTTATCTTTAAAGAAATTTCTGAAGTTCATAATGCTGGTCAAGCTGACGAATACACAGAAAGATATTACTATTTAAGTGATAAGTTCTATACTGATATGAAACAATTTAAAAATAGATTTTTTTATTAAATAATAAAATTTCTACTTGTATTTAACAAAAACATAGTATAATACTAACGGTCCATTGTAAAAATATGTGTCTCTTTGAAGCTTAATTGAATATTAATTTAATTATGTTATTTTTAATAGGTATAAAAAAATCATTTGGAGGTTTTTAAAATGGCAAATTCAAAATCAGCTAAAAAGAGAGTATTAGTAGCAGAAAGAAATAGAGTTAGAAATCAAGCAGTTAAAACTAGAGTTAAAACTATGGCTAAAAAGTTTTTAGCTACATTAGAACTTAAAAGATGTTGAAGCTGCAAAAACAGCTTTTATCAGTTGCATACAAAAGAATTAGATAAAAGCAGTTAGCAAAGGAATTTTTAAAGAAAAAAATACTGCTTCTAGAAAGAAAGCTAGATTAGCAGCAAAAGTTAATTCTTTAGTAAATTCTCTTTAATTAAAAATTAACTCAGAAAAGTAAAAGGAGTTTTATGACTCCTTTTTCTTGTAAAAAAATATTGAAATTCTAATATAATTTTCAGAATAGAGTTCATTTTTTAAGGAGGTCATTGTTATGATTGAAAAGATAAAAACACTCGTTCACACAGAAAATTTACTGATAAGAAAAATTTCAAAGGAAGAAATCTTAAAAATATTAGAAGGAGCTAGATATTCGTCATCAGCTAAAATTCACAGTTTTTAAGATACTCTTACACTGTAGATGATGAGAAATGTAAAAACTTTTTCTGCTGTTTTCTTTGGGAGGTCTATTAAAAACTTGAAGATAAAGCTACTCTTGAAGAAAGACCTAGAGCCTATATATTAATTTCAGCAAAAGAAAGATGTTAATATTCCTGATTTTTTTACAATATTTTTGATGTAGGAATAGCTTCTCAAAAACATTGCTTTACTTGCTAATGAGCTTGGTTATGGAGCTTGTATAGTTATGTCATACAATAAAAATGTTTTTTAAAGAAGTTTTAGAACTTCCTAGAAGATTATGAAACTAGAGCAGTTATAGTTTTAGGTGAAGCTAAAGATATAGTAAAACTTACCGATTCAAAAGATGAAAATGATACTAAATATTTCATTGAAAATGGTACTCATTATGTACCTAAATTACCTTTAGATAAAATTCTTCTTTAATCTTCATATAAAGAAAATATGATATAATAATGTAATTTAATAGTGGAGGTTTTTATAATGAAAAAGGTGGAATTATTATACTTGACTTTTGGTTCTCAATATAATCAACTGATTGCAAGAAGAGTCAGAGAAATGGGAGTTTATGCTGAAGTTGTTCCCTTTCATGAAGATGTTGATAAAATTTTAGCTAGAGAGCCAAAAAGGAATTATACTTTCTGGTGGTCCTGCTTCTGTTTATGCTGAAGGTTCTCCAAGCTTGGATATAAAATTATTTGAACAAAAATATTCCAATTTTTAGGGCTTTGCTATGGTATGCAACTTATAACTCACTTACATGGTGGAAAAGTTGCAAGAGCAGATAAACAAGAATTTGGTAAAGGCTGAATTAGAGCTTGATGATAAAGACAATTGTCTATACAAAAATATTCCAAATAAAACAACTGTTTGGATGAGTCATGAGGGATCATGTTACTGAAATGGCTCCTAACTTTAAGATTATAGCTCATACTGATTCTTCAATAGCAGCTATTGAAAATAAAGATAAGAATATCTATGCTTTCCAATATCACCCTGAAGTTACTCACTCTCAACATGGTTTTGATATGTTAAAGAACTTTGTTTTTGGAATAGCTAAGGCTGAACAAAACTGGTCTATGGAAAAACTATATTGAATCAACTGTAAAAGTATAAAAAGAAACAGTTGGAAATAAGCAAGTTATCTTAGGGATTATCTGGTGGAGTTGACTCATCTGTCGCTGCTGCACTTATCAATAAGGCAATAGGTGAGACAATTAACTTGTATCTTCGTTGATACTGGTTTACTTAGAAAAGATGAAGCTAAACAAGTTATGGAAGTTTATGCTAAAAACTTTGATATGAATATTAAGTGTGTAAATGCTGAAGAAAGATTTTTATCTAAACTTGCTGGAGTAACTGATCCAGAAACAAAAAGAAAAAAATTATAGGAAAAGAATTCGTTGAGTATTCAATGAAGAAGCTAAAAATTGAAGGTGCTGAATTCTTAGCACAAGGTACTATATATCCAGATGTAATTGAGTCTGTTTCTGTTAAAGGGCCATCTGTTACTATAAAAATCTCATCACAATGTTGGAGGTCTTCCAGAAGATTTAAAATTTGAATTACTTGAACCTTTAAGAGAAATTATTTAAAGATGAAGTTAGAAAAGTTGGTAGAGAATTAGGTATCCCTGATTATATGGTTGATAGACATCCATTCCCAGGACCTGGTTTAGGAATCAGAATCTTAGGAGAAGTTACTAAAGAAAAAGCTGACATCCTAAGAGAAGCTGATGCAATATTTATAGAAAAATTAAGAAAGGCTGATTTATATAACAAAAGTTAGCCAAAGCCTTTTGTTGTTTTACTTCCTGTAAAATCTGTTGGAGTTATGGGAGATGAAAGAACTTATGAATATACTGCTGTTTTAAGATCTGCTAATACTATAGATTTTTATGACTGCAACTTGGTCACACTTGCCTTATGATTTCTTAGAAAAAAAGTTTCTAATAGAATTCTAAATGAAGTTAAAGGAATTAATAGATTGACTTATGATATTTCATCTAAACCACCTGCTACTATAGAATGGGAATAAAACAAGTGTATACAATATTATATTTTTTTAAATTAGAAAAATCATCTGAGAAATAATTTCTTGGATGATTTTTAAATTTTCTAAAACTTTTGTGTTAGTTGCTCTTTTTATCATAAATTCGATTTCTTCATTAGCATTTATCGGAATTATACTTATTTCAGGATGTTTATTTTTTAAAAACTCTAAAAATCTCATCAGCAAAACCTTGACCTATAGTCTCAATATTTTGCAAAATCTAAGAACACAACTTTAAATTTTTTTCTATATTAGACAAAATTCTTCTAGCTAGAGAACGTGAAACCATAGGAAAATCTAAATATTCTTGTGCTAAATGAACTGTAATCTCTGTTTTTATTAAAAATTCCTATCATTGTATGCCATCCTTCAATTTTTTTCACTAAACAATATTATTCTTCTATAACCTTTTTAAATTCATCCAAAGAAGGTAGGATTGTTGTATATCTACTAGCAAATATTTGATTATTATCCTTTGGAAGTGTTAATTTTACCAAAGGTATCATTTTTATCTTTACATATTATGATTCCAATAGTATCATTCTCATCAGGAAGTTTTACATATCTATCATAATAATTTACATACATTTGCATTTGCCCTAAATCTTGATGAGTTACTTCCCCTATTTTTTTAAATCTATTAAAAACAAAAGCATTTCAATAGTCTATTATAAAAAACTAAATCTACTCTAAAATGTCTTTCATCAAAAGTAAATCTAACTTGCCTACCTACAAAAAGTAAAACCTTTTCCTAATTCTAATAGAAACATCTCTAACTTATTTATTATTTCTGTTTCTAATTTATTTTTCAGAATAATCACTTTTTCATCTAATCCAAGAAACTCTAAAATATATGGATCTTTTTATAATATCTTGTGCTTTTTCTATAATTTGCCCCTTAACTGATAATTCTTTAACTTTTTCTTTATCTTTACTTAAAAACTAGTCTTTCGTATAAAGATGAGATTTACTTGTCTTTTTTTAACTCTTTAAACTCCAATTATTTTCAATTGCTTCTATCTCATAAAAATTTTCTAGTATCTATATCTTCCATTCTCATTAGGATAAGATAGTGAGACCAACTTAATTTGAATTCCGCAGACACTGTTTGCGAAATTGAGTATCTAAGATAAAATGTTCTCATTTGTTCTAAATTTCTTTGAGAAAATCCTCTTCCAAATTCTTTAGTTAATTTTTTTCAGAAAGAGTTTTCATTAATTTTTTTCCATACTCAGCTCTTTTATTTCCCATCTTGTTCTTCTTCAACTATTCTTTTCCAATTAGAAAAATAAGTTTTTGTCATAGTAGAATTTACATTTGATATTATATTTTGTCTAGCATTGTGCAGTAAATCATGTATTTCTTGATAAATATCTTTCTTTATTTCAATTTTCATAATTTTTACTCCTTTCTTAGCTTTACCAATTAATATTTTTATTCATATTTTTATTATATCATATATAAGATACTATTTCAATTTAAAAATGGTATTGATAAATTTCTTACACCAATACCATTTTAGTATACTAACAATTAAGCTAATTCATATTTGATTTTTTTACTTTTTACCTTTAAATACTAAGCCTATTCTATAGATTTTATCTATTCCTGACTCCTTAATACCTACATCATATTGTTTCTCTTTTATTTGATTTTAAGGCTTCTTCTGCTTTTCCTTCTAATCCCTTTATTGTTTTTGATACTTTAAATTCAAATACAAAAGCTGGTTTTTCTTATCAAGTGGTAAAAGTAAGATATCATATCTACCTTGTCCTCTTTTCTCCATTTGATTTTACTTCATACTTATCTCTTAACCAGATTAACATTCCCAATAAAAAAGTATGATATACACTTTCAGCTTTTAAATCATGAAAACTTGTATTTATTAAAAATATCTCTTCTAACATTCTTCCAAATTCTTCTATATTTCCTTCCAATAAAGTTCTCATTATAGGATTGAAATAATTTGAACCGATTAAATATTTATCTATAAAGCCCTTCTTAAAAAAATGTTTGTATTTCATAGTTTGGTATAGTCAATAGATACTCATCATCTTCCAATTTTTGATTCAATTTTTAGATAGCCATTATAGACCATTAATTGCCATATTCCATTATATCTTTCTAATTCTTCAAAAAGTAAAAATGGACTTATTTCTTTTTATCTCTTTACCTTTCAAATAGTTTTTCTAAAGGAGTTAAATACATCCATATTAGCAACACTTAAATTCTCATAGATTAAAGCATTATCTGATGTATTTACCCAATAAGCTCTCAATTCTTTTTGTTCTAAGGTAATTTAAGATGAGACCATGGATTATATATTTCTTTTTCCTCCAAACTTATAGCCATCATACCACTTCTTAACTTCTTCTATTTGATATTCCATTTCAAAATATTTTTAAGGCTTCCTCTACTTCTTCTTTACTCAAGCCAAAAGAATGTTTCAAATCTTTTTTCTAAAATATTATAAGTTATTACATTGTTCAGTCCAGAGAATATTCCTTCTTTTGCTACCTGAACTATACCTGTTAATACAGCTATCTTTAAATATGGATTTGTTTTTCAAAGCTGTACTGAAGAAATCTCTAAAGAAATTTATTGAATCCTTGTAGTATGATTAGCAACTATTAAAGGATTATCATATTCATCTATTAATAACACAACTTCTTTTTGATAATATGTATGTAAATATTTTGTTAAATTTCTTAATGCTCTTCCATACTCAGCATCTTCTGTTTTCATTAGAATTTTTATCATACTCTTCTTTTTCTATATCACTTAACTTTTCTTTAACATAACTATGTTCTTCATACACTTCTCTCAAAAAGTGCTTTTCAATTCAAAAAGCATCCTCCCAAGTATTTTTTTCTTTAAATCTTTTAATGAGATAAATATTACAGGATATTGTCCTTGTTCTTTAAAATATTCTGATTTCTCTATATGTAAAATCTTTAAATAATTTTTCTATTTTTCTTCAGCATTTTTACATCAAAAAAATACTTTTAATGTACTCATATTTAAAGTCTTTCCGAATCTTCTTGGTCTAGTAAATAATTTTATTTTGACTTCTATCTTTTTAATAGTTCTTCTATCCAATTTGTTTTATCAAAATAATAACAATCTTCTTTTTATTATTTGTCTAAAGTCATCTATTCCTAAACCTATTCCTTTTTCATAAAGTCTCCTTTCATTTCAAAGTTTCTTCTTGTTAAAAGCACTCCTACTTACATAAGTGGAATAGCTCTCTGATATTGTAAAAGGAATTCTCTTATTTTTACTCATAGAAATCTTTATTGTATTCTCATTTTATCCTCAATTGCTTTAGAAATAAAAATTTTTTATTCCTTTAAAATATTCATTATCTTTATCTATTTTTATAACAATCTGTTATAAAAGTACTAGCACTACCTTTCATGGGATTTTTGAGTTGCAGCTATCATCATAAATATACTTTTACTTTCTGAAAAAAATCTGTTATCTCACAGCTTTTCCATTTCTCTTATGTTAGGAACTACTTCATTTTTATATATTCTTTTTATTTCTTTACATTTTATAGCTTCTATCAATAAATTCTCTATCATTCCATCATCTCTATTATTTGGAGAAATAAAATAATCAGTTTTAATATTTCTAGTTTCTTGAATTTTTATAATATCTACTATAGACTTCTCCATTCTAATAAAACCACTTTCATTATTTTTCTCTATAATCAGCATCCATTATAAATAAAAATTTTATCTAATTTATGAAAACTGTGAATTTTTCTATTAGTTCTGTCACATAAGCACTATTTAGCTTACTTACTCACGAATATTTCCTATATAAATATTATTATTATTTACTTTTTCCCCAAAAAGAGTAAACTGTTTAATTTCTTTCATATTCAAGTTTCTATCATTTGTTAAAATTTTTCTTCTATTTCAAGCTTAAATTCTTCTTTCAAAATTTTATATAATAAAAAAACTTCTGCATTTCCTTCACAAATAAATAATATATTTAAACTCATCTAATATCCCACCCATCTTTTTAAGGCATTAATTGCTCTCTCATAAGGATAATAAACTGTTTTTATATCACCATCTATTTTTGAAATCTATATGTTGTTATGTCTTTATTTCCTTTTTGGCTGAAATATTATAAAAATCTTTTAAAAATTCATCTGAATGAGTTGTAATAAAAATTGTATATTTTTATTTGTAGAAATTTCTATCAATACTTCACAGAATTTTTGGAAAATTTGTATAGTGTAGTCCTGTCTCCACTTCATCAATAAAAACTGATGTTATTTCATCATAAAAGGCAAGTTATTATATCTAAAAGCTGAAGAATAATCCTCCTCCAAAAGAAGAAAGAGGTAACATTTTTCCAACTCCTTTTTACTTAAAAGAACTTCTTTTTCCATCTGAGTAATGTCATCAATATCTTCTTCAAAAATTCTATTGCTTTTAAAATATACTCTTTTTCTTATTTTTCTATCATTTCTTTAGTAATTTCTGCTATCCCATATTGATATTTTTGTCATTGGTGAAATCCAAAAACTTCTACCATATTTTTCTATATATTTTCCCCATTCTGGTATTTTTCAGTTTCATCTTTTATTGGAGATATTACATTATTAGATAAGTCTATTCCCATATTACTTTTTAAAAAGTATATCACTGTCATTTTTAAATACTAAAATAGTATAAAAAAATTGCTTATAAATATTCAAATTTACCAAATTATTATTATTTAGATATGTTACATTCTTTAGACTAATTTTGGTTGTTATATCATCATTTAAAGTAAATTCTATATCATCATATATATTAGAATTATAAAAAATTACTATTACTTAGCTTTTACTTGCATCCCTCTAGAATTAGCCATAAGCACAAGAGCACTTCCATCGTTTGGTATTGCTGAAAATATAGCTTCTAAAGATGTAGTCTTAGAACTTCCATTATTTCCAATAAAAATTATATTTTTAAATTATCAATTTCTAAAGACTTAATCCCTCTGTAATTTTTTAATTCTAATTTTTTTCAATCATTTTTAATTCTTGTATGATAAATACATAAAATATTTATCTGTACAACCTCCTTTTCATAGTTTATTTTTATTTAATATTTTTTTATATAATTTATTTATACTGTGGACTTTTTATTTTTAACCTAAAGAGCTTTTTGCTACTTTTTAAGAGACTACTGCCACACTCTTTTAACTCATATACTTATAGTTGGATAAGTTTTTAAACTTTCATATATCGCAAGAATGTATTGTTTTCTAAGATGTGGATTCTACAGTTATTAATTTTTTTAAGGATGTGATCTTATGTTTTTTTACTTGGTATTGATATTTGCTAAACTTAATCATGTTGCTTCTTGTATTGATTCTTCCACTAATGAAGTTGTTTTTCTAATTTTTAAATTCAAAAATGATTTTTAAAGGTTTTTAGCGCTCTTTTTAAATAAAATTAAAAGTTTCGATGCTAAAAATCTTATTATTGGCTTAGAATCAACTTCTCATTATGGTGAAAATCTTATTAATTTTTATTTTATACATGATTTTAAAGTTGCACTTATTAATCCTTTGCAAACTTCACATCTGAGAAAAGCTAATATTAGAGATGCTAAAAATGATAATCTAGACTCTCTTAATATTGCTAAATCTTTAGTTTTGCTAAACTTAACTTCGTTTCTAAGAAGAACATTGAGTGTTTTTCTCTAAAAACTTACTAGATTTAGAAGTAACCTAATTAAAGCAAAGAAGTAAAGCTAAAAATTCAATTAATATCTTTACTTGATTTACTTTTTCCAGAATTACAATATCTTTTTAAAAAGTAAAATTCATAGCAAAGCAATCTACTCTCTTCTTAAAAAAATATCCTTCAACAGAGGAGATAGCAGCCCTAAAAGATGATGAAATCTCTAATCTTTTATATGCTTCTTCAAAAGGACATTTCAAAAAGAAAAAGTCCGTTGAGCTTAAGAGTCTTACTAAAACTACTGTTGGTATAAGGATACTTCAATCTCATTACATTTAATTCAGTTAATAGAATTAATTGAATTATATACCAAACTAAATTAAAGATATTGAAATTAAAATAACTGATATAGTTAATAATTTAGACACAACACTTCTATCAGTTCCTGGAATAAGTGTTATTAGCATGCCATTATATTAGGTGAAACAAATAATTTTTGAAAATTTTTTTCTAGCTCTAAAAATTACTTGCATTTGCTGGTCTTGATCCAAAAGATAAGACAATCAGGTAATTTTAATGCTTCATCTTAGTAGAATGTCCAAAAAGGTTCTCCATATTTAAGGTATGCTTTAATCTTTACTGCTTGGAATATTGTTAGGGCATTCAGAAAAATTTAATAAATATTATTCTTTAAAGCGCTCTAAGGTAAATCACATTATAACGCTCTTGGTCATGTTGCGCATAAACTAGTAAAATTTTATTTACATTGATAAAGAAAAGACATTTCTTATCAAGAAGAAAAAAATTAGAATAGTATATATTAGATTTTAACTATATGAAAATCAAAGGTTTCATAACTCTAATTTTTGTTATACCAAAATTCTTATTTAAAATAAAAAGTTCTTGACTTTTCATAGTTGGTCTCCTTAACTTCCTCTTTATTTTTATTATATCTTATTAATAATTTTTATACAAAATTTTAGTCATATAAAAAGAGAATTCTTAAGTTTTTAATTCTCAAAAATTCTCTTAATTCTATTAGGTTGTAGTAGTACAATATTGCTTGGTAGATAATTCTTATAATTAAGTTATTCAATAATTTGATTTATGTTATTTTTAGTTTTCAATAATATGAGCAATCATAAAATTTTTAGCTAACATAATATCATTGTTCTTTATTGCTTGTATTATCTTATAATGTTCTTCTAAAGATTCTTTTTCTCTTTTCGAATCTTTTGAATTTGTGCTTTATGTCCAACCTATATATTCTATCATTTAAATCTTTTTACCATTTCAATCAGTTGTAAATTTTCAGTCCATTCAACAAAAGTCATATGAAATACTCTATCTGCTAATATGAATTCCTTTTTGACTCAGCTGATTTCTCATACAATCTGTCTAAATAGATTCTTTTTATAATCTATTTTGTTTTGTAATAATTCAATAATTGCAGGTTCAATGATTAATCTAATTTGAAAAATTTCATCAATCTCTTTTTGAGTAATTTGATTAACTATAGCTCCTTTCAGGGAATAATTTTTTACCCAACCTTCTCCTTCTAAAATTTTTAATGCTTCTCTCACAGGGAGTTCTACTAATTTGAAATTCTTCAACTAACTTTCTTTCATTTTAAAAATTTGGTTAGGTTCATACATTTCATTTAAAATAGCAGATTTTATTTTCTGATATACAATATTTCCAAATAAATTTTTCACTCATAAATACACTTCTCCTAAATAATTTATAATATAAATTTATTATATCACAATTAAAAAGTTCTATGAGAATAAATTAGGTAAAATAAGTGTTATTTGAGGGAATATAAGTTACTAATAGTAAAACTATTATTAATACTAATATCATAGGTATTAAATCTTTAAATTGAGATTTCAATGAAACTTTTGCAATTGAGCCTGATACGAATAGACAAACTCCTAATGGAGGTGTACACATTCCTATTGTTAAGTTAACTGAGCCATAATCAATCCAAAATGAGATTAAATCTATACCATAATGCTGAACTAATGGTAAAAATAATGGAGTAAATATTACTACTGCACTAGTTGTATCTATAAATGTTCAGCTATTAGTAAGATTACATTTATAACTATATAGAGTTATTTTTGTACTAATAGAATTTTTGTAAAATATAGCCTACTGATTGAGGAATATTATTTACTGTTATTACCCATATAAATAATGAAGCAAAAAGCAACAACGATTAATACTTGTCCAGTAGCTTTTGCAGTATCAACCATAACAGGCCAAATGTCTTTTATTTTTAATTCTTTATATATAAACATTCCTGTAATTATTGAATATACAACTGCCACTGATGCAGATTCTGTTGGAGTAAAAATTCCACTCATTATTCCACCAATAATTATAAATGGCATTAATAAAGATAAACTAGCATTAAATCCTGATTTTTAAAATATCTCTTAATGAGGCTCTCTTATCTCTTCCTATATATTTTCTCTTTTTCCTATCATATAGCTATAAACAATTAAAGATATTCCCATTAGAATTCCTGGGGAAAAACACCACCTATAAATAATTTTCCAACACTTACATTAGCCATTGTTCCATAAACTAAAAAGTGGTATGCTAGGAGGATAATTGGTCAATTGAACCTCCACATGCTAATAAAGGTGCACAAAATTCTCTGTGATAACTTTTTCAACCATAAGTGGAATCAGTATGCCACCTATTGCAGCAGATAGCTGCTATTGCAGAACCAGTTATTGCAGCAAAAACATACATGCTAAAATACTTACCATTGCTAATCCACTTGGTAAATGTCCTAGTAATGTATCCAGCAAAATCTACGATACGTTTTGACATTCCCACCTCTATACATTAAGTTTCCAGATAGTATGAATAATGGAATAGCAGTTAAAGCTATACTATCTGCTCCTGTAAACATTCTTTGAATGAGTCACAATTAATGGATATCCATCATTTAGCAATTTTGTACCAACGAAATAATTCCTAATGAAAATGCTATTGGAATTCCTATCAAAAATGTAATAAAAAGATATAGTATTATCATTTTTCCTCCTAAAAATTCTTTACATAGCTTTCTAAATTGAAAAATAAACCATAGTCAAAAGCTGCTGTAGGGAGATAAATAATAAACTGCCATTGGTATATCTAAATAAAGGTGCTTTTTGATTTAAACCAGTTTTTGTAAAAATAAATCCATAATAAACTAAGAATATAAAGAATATAATTAAAAAGTATGTCTATTAATATAGTTAATATTTTTATTTTTTTCATTTAAAATATTAAATATAATATCTATATTAAGATGTTCATTTTTAAATACACAATATGCTCCTCCAAAAAAATACTAAGTATACAAATGCTAATCTAATAATATCTTGTCCCCATGGAATAGGATTACTAAAAATAAATCTTGCAATTACTTGTAATATAGTAACAATTGATAAAATCAACACAGATATTCCCATAACTATTTTTGATCAACAATCTTATCTAATTTATTCATAGAATCACCTTTTTCATTACTCTAAAGATTTTCTTACTTCATCAACAAATTCTGGATTTATTAATTTTTGAACTTCTAGCAATCTATATATATCTTTTGTAGCTTCAGAAAAACTATTTAGATCAGGGTAGTTACTATCATTCCACTTTCTTTTAATTTTTTTCTAAATATTCTTTTTCATCATTAGATATTTTTCTCTTTGTCTTGGAATTGCAGCTTTTGCCGCATTATCAATAGAATTCTTTAAGTTTTCATCTAACTCATTATAAAAATCTTTATTCATAACAATACTAACAGCTGCATAAGTATGTCCATCTAAAGTTAGATATTTTTGAACTTCATTAAATTTTTGCAGTGTATATAGAAGCGATTGGATTCTCTTCACCATCAACCATTCCTTGTTGTGAGAGCAGTATAAAGTTCATTAAAAGCAACAGGGACTGCTGAAGCACCTAAACTTTTTATTAATGCAAACCATACAGGAGCTTCTTGCACTCTTATTGACATTCCTTTCATATCTTGAGCTGTTTTAACTTCTCTTACATTATTTGTAAAATGTCTAAATCCAAGTTCACCTGAACCTAAATATTTAAATCCTTGTTCTTCGAACTTAGGAGATAAAGTACTTGTATATAACACCATCTAAAAGCTTTATATGCATCTTCTTTAGTTTTAAATAGATAAGGAATTGACATTACTTGTGTATCAGAAATCAAGCAGGAAGTGCTCCATCCATAGTTACTACTGTCATTTGGATTGTTCCTAATTTTACCCTTCTATAGCTTCTCTTTCACCTCAAGTATTCCATTTGGATATATTTCTATTTCAAACTTATTTTCTGTTAATTTTTCTAATTCTTCTTTAAAATAATTAGCCATTATAGTTGATTGATGGTTTTCATTTCCAATAACAGCAACCTTTATTTTAATTTTTTTCGCTAGTTGATTCTGTCTTTTCACCACAAGATAATAAAAAAATAATAAACAAACAATCATTATAAGAATTCTATAAAATTTCTTTAACATTATTTTTCCTCCTCTGATATTTGATTTATTTCATAGTTTTAAATTTAAAGTACTATTATGTCATAAATTTTTACAAATAAATTCATCACCATACTTAAAAGTGGATATTAATGGAACTGTTCCAGAAAAATAATACTATCTTCTATATCACCAACTCTATTTTTCAAGTTCAGAAATTATTTTCTCAACAGGAAGTATTTCAGATAATTTTTCCTTTTTGATATAAAATCTTTTCACCTTTAATATTTTGATAAAGATTCAGCTTCTATTTCATTCCAATGTTCTTTTATATCCTTGTATAACCAGACTTCTTTTTCCTATTGGTTTCGGACATATTTGTTTTAGCTTTTGGGACACTTATACTTTCTAATTTTCTATCTGTATGGTCACTTCCTATTCCAATATATATCTCATTTTGAATGCTTTATTATTAAGAATTCTACCTCACCCAAGTCATATCTCCCTAAATTTTATGTTTCTTTCAGTCGTTAATAGTTCTTTTGAACATTCAAATATAGTTGGAATTTTTTAGGTTCAGGAACTCCTAGATGTTCTTTTAATTCTTTTTATGTGTGCCATTATTTTTCTCAACATTACTTCCAGAATAACCAACTATAAAGTAACCTTTTTTAAATCAAATTCGATTTTTCCTACAAAAGAATCATTTTTTTCCTTTTACTTCAAATTTAATTTTTCATTTTTCCTCCTGCCAATATTTTTATATAGTTCTATTCTCCTATCATTATAAATATTTATTTTTTTCTCTAATTTCTTTTTAGTTCTTGTAAATTTAAATCAACTGTTAAAAACCTCTTCATTTTCACCTAGTTGGCATAGTACTTTTCCCCAAGGGTCAACTACTATTGAATTTCCTCCAAATTTTATATTATCCTTTATTCACAAGCATTAACTCCTACGACAAAGATTTGATTTTTCTATTGCTCTAACTCTGTTTAATAATTTCCAATGTTCAATTCTTTCAATTGTCACTGAGCAACTACAAAAAGAATTTTTATTCCTTTTAATGCTAAAAATTCTTGGTAATTCTAAAAATCTAATATCATAACAAATAATTATTCCACATAAGATGCCATCTAGTAAGAAAGTAACAATTTCACTTCCTTTTTAAAATACTTATCTTCATCCATAGGAGAAAAATAAATGAGTTTTTACTATAGGAAGCTATATTTTTCACCTTCTCTATTAAAAATAAAGAAAGTATTAAAAATTTCATTGTCTGTTTTTATTTATTATTGAACCTGCTATAATATTGATATTTTTTCTTTAGATATTCTAGAAACATATTTTTAAATTTTCTCCTTCGAGATCAGCATATAGTTGACAATTTTCTTTAGGGAAAACCAGTAGTCCATGTTTCTGGAAATACTATAACATCTCCTTTTGCTTTATCAATTAATTTTTAAAATTTAAATAGTTTTTCAATATTTTCATATTCAACAGCCATTTGTACTATACTAATTTTTCATAATACCTCCAAGTTATCGATTAAAATTGGAATACCAATAATTATATTTGTATCATTTTTCCGTAAAAATATTTTTATAAAAATACGTTTTTAAGCTATAGTGGTATACCAATTATATAAATATCATTTTTATTTATAAAAGTCAAGTGTTATTTTTATATATTAATTATATAAATTATATATTTTATATCAATTTTTGTAATTATTGTTCTTTTTATTTTCTAATTTTACATAAGTTTTTATTATATATACTTTTAGATAAAAGTTTTTGTCAATATTAACTGAAAAAAATAAATAAATAAATAAAAATAGAAATCTTTTAGAATTTTATCCTATTTTGATTTCTATTTTTGTTTTTTAAGTACAAACTTAATACAAGTCTATCGTTTTTATTTTTAGCTATTTTTATGTTACTTCTTGCCTTTTTCTGATTAATGTGGATTTTTCAATGGATCTATCTACATGTGATTCTGCTGCAAAGTTAATAACATAATCTACTTTATTTTTCAGAAAATATTCTTTCTATTTCTTTTCTATCTCTAATATCTACTTTTTCAAATTTAACTCTACTATCTTTTTAATTCTTCTTTTTATTGTTCTTAGATTTCCAGCATAAGTTAATGCATCTACAACAATAATATTTATATCTTTTATCAATCCTATTTGACAAATACCTTTTTATTTCCCATTTTATTAATCTCCTTATATACAAAAAAACCCCTACGCCTCTAAAGAGAATTGTAAGGGGTTTTGCTCACCTCTCTTGGAATTGAGCTTATCACTTGTGTTTTATTATATATTTTTATATATGATTTTGTCAAAAACTTGATATTTTTCACCTATTTCCATACATTTCTTCATAGTATTTTTGATAATCTCCTGAGGCTACTTCATTAACCCATTCTTGATTTTCTAAATACCATTTAATAGTCTTTCTTATTCCTGTTTCAAAGTCTGTTTCTGGATACCAACCTAAAATCTTTTTGCTATCTTAGATGGATCTATTGCGTATCTCATATCATGTCCTAGTCTATCTTGTACATAAGTTATTAAATCATAGCTTATATTTGATAAATCAGTTTTTAAAACTTTTTATATTCATCGTTATTAGTAATTTTCTTCTTTTAGTATATCTATTACTAATTTAACTATATTTATATTTTTCTTCATTAAAAGCCACCTATATTATATATTTCTCAACCTTTGCATTTCTTAAAACTAAGTCTATTCCTTTACAGTGATCTTCAACATATAGCCAATCTCTTACGTTATCTCCTTTACCATATACTGGAAGCTTTTTCCCTTCTAAAAATATTTTTTTATCATTAAAGGTGATTAATTTTTTTCAGGGAAATGGTAAGGTCCATAGTTGTTTGAACATCTTGTTATATTTATTGGTAACTTATATGTTTCTCCATAGCTATAACAATATGGTCTGCTCCTGCTTTAGAAAGCTGAATAAGGACTTCTTGGATTCAATTGACTTTTCTTCTGTTACAAATTTTTCTCCATAAGTTTTTAGATTCTTTTCTGTTCTTAACAACTTTCTTAACATCTTCATTATCAATTACAAGTTCTATTGCTTCATCGTAATCTTTTGATAAGTTTCCATATACTTCATCAGTAGAAATCTGAAGAAATTTTTACATCTTCTCTATATATAGGATACCCATTTTCATCTTTTGATACTGTCCAAGCTTTCTTAGCATTATCTAGTAGATTTTTGAGTTCCTAATATATTTGTCTCTAAGAATATTTGTGGATTTTCAATAGATCTATCTACATGTGATTCTGCTGCAAAGTTAACAACATAGTCTACTTTATTTTTCTGTAAATATTCTTTCTATTTCTTTTTCTATCTCTAATATCTACTTTTTCAAATTTAACTCTACTGTCTTTTTAACTCTTCTTTTATTGTTCCCCAAATTCCCAGCATAAGTTAGAAATCTACTACAATTACTTTTTATATCTTTATGTTTCTTTAAGATATATTTTTAAAAATTTGCTCCTATGAGCCTGCAGCTCCTGTTACTAGATATGTTTTCATACTTCCACTCTTTTTCTAAACTTTCTTTTTCATTACTTCTGAGTCATTCTCACCTTCAACAAAATAATGAAGTATCATTTTAATTATGCCTCCTCTAATTCATATATTAAATCAAGATAGGGCGCTACATTAAAAAAACATGATTTTTTTATTGCTTCCATCAAAAAAATGTTGTTCTCATCAATATATTCAGAGGCATATACCACTTCTATTTTTCTCTCTTTTTAAAAATGTAAAACAATGTATTGGAAGATCCATATTTAATACTTCCATATTATGAGTAGTAAAAAAACAGTTGAGTATTTGATTCTAAAAATCTATCATTAGACTTAAAAATAGCTTTTTTCTATGTCACTATGAATATATGAAAATTTTTCGTCACAATAATAAAAGCCATGAGTATTCTTTTTTTAATCGCACTAGTTATATATGCTATATCTAAACCTGCTTTTTGTACCACTAGAGAGAATATTATTTTTCTTTTATAAATTCTCTATCTTGGATTATTAAATCTTCTTCTTTTAAAGTTAAAAATATAGGCATTTTCTACTTCATCTAACTTTTCTTACTTTTTCTATTGATGGATCCAATGTTTTTTTAAAATATTTTTCTAAAAATTTTTATCCATAACTTTTTTTATTTTTCCTAAAACATTAGAATCCTTCTCAGGATATGTAAATAACCATCCAGAAACTTTTCCTAGTTTTTCTAAGGTTTCTATATAGTTTTCATTCTCTAAATTTACTTTTTTCAAATTTATCTAAGGTACTTTCATAGAATCTTCTTCTAAAATATCTGCTTTATATAAATCCAAATTTATTTTTTTCTTTTTTCCTTCTCTTTTTATATTTAAAATTTACTCTATATAAAATATTTTTTTCTCATCTAAAATAAAATCTATAGAAAAGCTCGTTTCACTTTTTTATCTCTTATATATTGAGTAACCTTCGAAATTTCTTTTTTTATAAAAATAAAAAAATTGCCATCATTGCTTTTTCCAATAGATGTCTTTCAGTAGCATTTGCTCCTAGAAGAATATTAACTTTTTTTATATCTAAAATTAGGTCTCCCTTTTAAAAATTCCTCTTTTATACTTGAATTTTTCAACTTTTTAGGATATGAAAAAAATTTACTTTAAAATCTTCAAAACCAAACAGATTATCTAATTCTAAGTTTAAAACTATCATAATAATCCCTCTTATCTATATTTTTAAATCTAAATTATTTAAAACTCTTTTTATTTCATTGCCTCTATCTAATCTTATCAAAAATATTTTTAAATATTCAAGAAGCTTCATTTTTAAAAAGTGTATATTGACTTAAGTAGGTATTATTCAATTAGCATAATTTTTTTAGTGCAATAATGTGATTTAGTTCGAATAAAAAGAGAATTCTTAAGTTTCTAATTCTCAAAAATTCTCTTAATTCTATCAGGTCATAGTCTCAAACTTTTTATCAATACTATTTGGTAAATAACCAAAAGATAACATTTTAAGTCCTCTTAATTTAAATCTTTTTATTTTTAAATTTTTGTTTTAGATATTAAACATCTAAAAAGTGTAGATTATTATCATTATTATAATTACACCACTTGAGAGAAATAAAAATCTTTTTATCCATAGTAGTAGAAAAACAGTTCTTCTAATATTCTTATCTTAAACATAAAATATAGCCATAAAGATACTATTAGAATCGTTATCATTATTGCATTCATCCAAAAACCAAAAGATATTTTTAATAAAATCTCTAGAATTACTACTACTTATATTTAATCCAGTCATTTTAGAAATTCCTAATAGAAATCCAAAAATCAAATTGAACATTGTTATTCCCCAAATACTTGAAGAAATTATTAATTTTTATGATAGATTTTTTTATTAATATCTGAAAAGATAGAAGCTAAAGACGAAATGCCTCCAAATACAACAAAAAGCTATTGCTGTAAAAATTCCTACTAAAGTTATTAACTGAGATGTGATATCTTGTGTAAGTTTTTCTTTAAAAACCTCCAATTTGCTCATTAAATTTTTATCTTATATTCATCATCTGTTTGTTTTAAAGTACGATATTGTCTTATTGCTAAAATTAGTATGATCTTTAATTTTTTAAAGCTACCTTTCTTACATATTTTTATTTTTCTAATTCATCTTTACTAGTTGAAGTACGACTCTCTTCAATATCATTATTACATAAATCTAAAAGATAATCTATATTTCCTAAAATTAAATCTTCTTTTTCTTTTTATAAAACTTTTCATAAATTGTATCGCTTAAAACAGTATACAAAAAGTCTATCATGTTCTTTTATATATATAACATATCTAGAGGATTTTTCTGAAATAAAAATACCTCTCTCTAAGAAAAAGAGATCCACTAATTGTTTCTATAGCTTCACTCATTTCATCCCATTCGTTTTATAGGTTCTTGATTTAAAGGACTTCCTTTTTGTATTTCTATAATTGGTATATTGGAATTAAAAATTTTATCCATATCTATCACCCAAAATAATCTCTGATTGCATTATTAGATATATAAGTATTTTTATATGCGTTTTTCCATGGATCTTGATTATGAGTTATTTCTACTAATTGATTTGCTGAAAAATTAACACATTTATCTATAATTAGCTGAATATTGTCTTTTTCTATTTCTTTTCATTTCATTTTTCTAAACTCATATCTCCTGAATAAATATTTGCGCTTCCATATCTTCTATATTGGTTATATACACTTCTTACAACTGGTCCAAAATCCCAAGCTTCAATAGCATCTTTAAAACAGGGATAACCTAAAGCTACTAAAGAAATTGTGCTTGTACGAAATATAAAAATTTTTGTAATTTTAAGTTACTTATTGAATAATGTTGCATATCCAATAATATATTCTGCAACATCCACAGCATAAAATTTCCCCATAATTCATCCTCCCTTTAAATATACCGTATAATAACATATTTTTTTACAAAAATTATATATTTTATTATACAACTTTTTCATAAAATTAAAAATTTTTTACAAGAAGTCAATATTTTTTCAGAAAAGAGAATTATAAATAAAAAGATTATATAATAAATGGTGCTTGATGTAAGTTTTTTCTAACAATAGCATTTATTATACAACCAATTATTATTAAATTGAGTCTTCTTTGTTGTCTAAAGATAAATCAAACCTATAATTTATCTCTATATTAGTATCATTTTTGATTATAATCTTTTATTACTTCTCTTAGTTTCTTTTTCAAATCTTCCGTTTCTTGTTTGAATTCCTTTTTAATCATTTTTCAGCAGTACTTTTTAGAGTTTTTCATAAAAGTATTAATAAAATTACTTTTTATATTTTCTTTCTGTTAATACATTTGAAAAAGTATTATTTCTAAACTTATTCTTTTCATCATTTAATATGTCATAATTAAATATAATCTTATAATAACTTAATTCTTGATTTTTCTCTTTTTGTAGTCCCTCAGGATTAAACTTCATATTTTTATCCCCTTTTTATAATTTTTTTCTGTTTTATTATAACATTTTATTTATCTTTTTCTATACATTTTTAATAATTGCCTGAAACTACTTCATTAACCCATTCTTAGTTTGCTAAATACCATTTAAAAGATTTTTCCCTTCTCTATATACTGGATATCTATTTTTCATCTTTTGATACTGTCCAAGCTTTTTTTAGCATTATCTAATAGATTTTTGAGTTCCTAGTCTAAGAATATTTATTGTTCCTAAATTACTTGCATAAGTTAATGTATTTATAACAATAACATTGATATTTTTGCATTTTTAATTTTTCCTTATATTTTTATTCTTGTTTTATATTATATCATCTTTTATTCTATTATTCATATTTTGAAAATATTCTAATAATAAGTCTTTTTGATTTAAGTATTTACAAACTTTTTACACTCTCTTTTCTTCTATAAATTATAGAAGTATTTTCTTTTTAAATCTGGGCTTACAATATCTAAAAGTTAATATCTTTTCATTTTTCTTTAATGATAAATAAGTTAAATTCTCCATCTTTTTATTGCCATTTTTTACTTTTTCAATTAACTTTTAGATTATATTTGAATAAAAGAAAATACTCTAAAATTTTTCTGAGATTATTGAAACTATTTATCATGAAAAAGAAAACAAATTATCTTATTTATGGTATAAATAAGTTTACTATAAATATGCTTTTAAAAATGAGTAATAAAATCTATATTGCGAAAATCCATCTATAAACTCAAAATTAAATTCTTATATTTCTTCTATATTTAATTTCTTTAGATATTCTTTTATCTCCTCTTTTGTTTCTTCATTCCTAAGTCCAAATTCAATATTAGCTTTTTAGAAGACCTACCTTACTTCCTATATCATATCTTTGACCAGTAAAGTTATATGCTAAAACATCTTCTCCATCTTTCATCATAGCAAGTATTCCATCAGTTAATTGAATTTCTCCATTCTTTCCTGGTTTTGTTTCTTCTAAATATTTAAAAAAATCTTTCCTGAAAGGAGATATCTTCCTAAACAAGCCATTCTTGAAGGTGCATCTTCTATAGTAGGTTTTTCTAAAAAGTCTATCATTTTCAAAGGTAGTTTCATCTAATTTTTCAAGTTTTAGCTATACCATACTTAGATACATCTTCTATTGCTACCTCTTGACAACCAATTATACTTTTTCCATAAAATTCATATTTATCTATCATTTGTTTACTAACTGGCTTTTCAGGATTATACATGATCTCATCACCCAAAAGCAATAACAAAAGATTCATCACCTATAAAAGGTTTAGCTTTTTAAGATTGCATGTCCTAAAACAAGTGGCATATTTTGTCTTACATAATAAATATTAGCCATAGTTGAAATATGAGATATTTTATCTAATAGTTCTATTTTATTATCATTTTTTTAATGTATTTTTCTAATTCATAAGAAAAATCAAAATGAGTCCTCTATTGAATTTTTTTATTTCTCCCTGTAACTATTACAATATCTGTTATACCAGAGTCAACAAGTTCTTCCACTATATATTGTAATGAAGGTTTTATCAACTATTGTAAGCATTTCTTTTGGTAATGCCTTTTGTTGCTGGAAGAACTCTTGTTCCTAAAACCTGCAGCAGGAATAACAGCCTTAGTAACTTTTTCATAAAACATTTAAATAACATATATTATATATTATTCAACCTCCTTTTACAGAAGATTTATCTATATCATATTAATTTTTATTCTATAATTTTTCTGCCAAATATTTTTATCACAAAAAAATTAATTGTCATTGTTACTGGTGTTACAAGAATTTTTATTATTAATTTCATCATCTTAAAATTTAAATTGTATTTTTCCAACTAAAATATACAATTTTTGTGCAACTATTGAAATAAAAATAAGTAATAATTGATAAATAAAATAAATTATATTTTTTTGTATAATTGTTAAATCATTTCTATGAGTTGTAAATACTTTCTTTGTTGATATTAAAAAGACATAACTAATTGCAGGTATAGAACTAAAAAAATATTAGCATAAAAATTTCTAAATTAAATTTAGTAGTTAATATAACATAGAAACTAAAATCAATCAACCAACCAATTCCAGATATGAATAAAAATTTTATAAATTGTGAAAATAACTTTTCAAATTTTTCAAAATTAATCCTCTTTTCTTTCTCTATTTAGCTGCATAAACTCTATTTTTTTGTATATCAATTGTTGTATCAACTTTCATATTAACAAATTTTTAATCTGATTTTTGTCACATCCGAATACAACCAAGCAGGATGTGTTCCCATAGGAATTAATAACTTCCCATTTTTATCTTCAAGTATTATAATTCTATTTTTCTTTCATTGGATACTTATCTGTTTCCCATAAAATTACAATTTCCCTATTTTCATTTTATCTGATAATCAGATGACAATTCTAAGTATAAAAAGTCATACTTATTACCGTTTATAATTTCTGGTAAAATTATATCTATATATGAGTTATTAGTATCTTTTTATCTTAATTTTTTTCTGTGTAAGAAAATTCTATTCCTTCTCCTTCAATTTGTAAACTATCAATCTCATATTTTTCTAATATCTTTTCATTAATTTTTAAACTTTTTCATTGAATTTCCTAAAGAAAAAAAGCTATATAATCTAATTCTTGTCTTGGAGAATTTTTCAATTAAATATTCTTCTGCTTTTTTATGTCTCCAAAAATTTCTTTATATCTATCAGGTCTTATCCAAAAATTGAAGCCCTTTGTAATCTATAAGAGCATATTTATTATCCATTACCCATCTATAAGCATAATACTTACCTATCTTTTAAATCAGTTATAAAAATAGGTAATTCTTTCATCGATGCTAAATTTGCTTCATTTGCTTTCAAACTTGTTGTTAAAAATGGGCTATCCATTCTAGTTGGAGATTTTTAAAATCAAATATTTTTGCATTTCTCTGTTATACATAAACCAAACTCTCTCATCTTTATGCACCATTTTTATTTAACATTTCTTTATGTATTATTAATTTTTTCTAAAAGCATTTTTCTAGAAAAACCCACTCCAAGCTTAAATATATCAAGTTCTTCCCCATTAACATATTCAAAATTGTTATCTACTTTTATAACTTTTTCTTTTATATTTTTATATTCTTTACCAAAGGATATTACGTCAAACTTTGTCATTTGTTCTGCTGATATATTTCCAATTAATATACATATAGATATAAACATAATCTTTGCATTATGTGAAATGTATCTATTTCCATATTTATATAAAAATATAATCATTATTGTCATAAATATAATTATTATAGGTCCATTTCTATAAAAATCAACATTTCTATTTATTCTCATAACACTATAGGGTACAATTTATAGAAACAGCTATAATCGAAAATGTTAATATAAAAATTCTGGTTTTTTAATTTTTTTCTAGAATATTACCTTTCTTTAGTAAATAAATGCACAAAAATACATGGATATTAATATAGAGAAGCTATCAATAAAAGAACAAATATATTCCAAATATTATCTTTCAAATTTTGATTTATAATATATTTCATAAAACCAATCTTCAACAATAAATTTTCCTGCTCTACCGTCTGCTAATACTGAAGAGAAGATAACGAAGATATTATTTTTTATAAGTTTTAAACAATTTTTCAAAGAAAATATAACTGGTAATATTAAAACAATATTCCAAAACCAAAAAGCTTAGATTTAAAAGTTTTAAGATATTCTTTTTCTTTTTATAGCAAAATATATTTGTATTAATGAGAATCCTGCTCCTCCTAATACAACAGCCACTCCATTTATTGGATAATAAAATACAGACAATATAGATAACAAACCATATATTTGTATCCATTGAATTCTTTGCTTTATCAATTCTGAATTTGATAATACGAATAGTGAGAGACATTAACATATGAGTTCTATTATACTGAGGGAACACTAAAAAGAGCTATAAATAAAACAAAAGTCAGTTTTAATTAGAAAATAGATAGCTGTCCCTATAATTGACATCCATATTATATTTGTTATAGCTAATGAAGGAAGATATGAAAGACTACTTCCTTTAAATAAGATATATTGAATAAAACCTAATAGCATAGGAAATAAACCAGTTGTCCCCATATATTCATCAAATAAAGATTAATCAAATATTTGATGCCAAATAATACTTTCTTCTCCCCAATGCCAAAAATCTCCATAATGTACAAATTTTTGGTTCAACATAAAAATGAATTATAAAAATTAAAATTACAGTTGAAAGCGTTATTAATGGAGTAGTTTTTCTTAAGATTTTTATTTTTATTTTTTTATACTCTACTAAATTTATTATTGTAAAATAAACTATGAAAAAAATATAATGACTGCTTTATATCTTCTAGAAAAAGCTATCTTTATGAATTCATTATTATACTCATATCTATTTGTAAAATAAGTAAGTAGAATTAATGGTAGTGGAAATTGAAAATATAATATTAATTTATCTAAATTTTTTAAAAACTATTCTTTTTAAATAATAAAAATTATTATAAACAATAATAATGTCATCAGATATATTGAATCATGTGGAATTATTTCTACTTTTTATTAATTTATCTGTCAATAGCTTTTAGAGATAAAGTTGAAAAATATATTAAAATTAACAATATTAAACTTTTGTATCTTTTTCTTTTTCTTCGATAAAAAGAGATAGTAAGATATATATAAGTGCCATAATAAAATACTAATCGCTTGAGTCAAAATTAGAAAAAGAAAGATTGGAATAATAAAAATTCCATAACCTACTAAATCTAATTTTTATATTTTCTTTAAATTTTTTATTAAGTTCTTTTTAATAAAAGAAAAATTACTATAGAAAAAAATTCCTAATAACAATGATACCCAAAATACAGTTAGTTCCCAAGAGTTTTTGCCCCAGTTTCAGCCGTTCCTTTTAAAATCATATCATCAAAGACTTGATATTTTTAAATCTGTAAATAAACTGAGTACTTCAATTGAAATTGCCATTACAAGAACTCAAATATTAAAAGGATGAAATGTTTTTTAAAATATTTTTTTATTTCTTTCTTCATAAAATTCCCCTCAATTGTCTAAAATTTTTCTACTTTCAATATATTAGCCCCCACTTTTTAATTGCAACTTCTATTCCTACATTAGAATCTTCAAAAATTATAGTATTTTCTGGGATAACATTAAAAATAATCCATTGCCTTAATAAAACCTTCAGGATCTGGTTTTTATTTTTGACATCTTCTGCTGAAATAATCAATTCAAAAAGTTCTTTTTTTATTGAAAAATTTAGTATCTCCTTACTATTTTTCAGAAGCTGTTGTTACTAATGCTATATGATAAAAATTTTTTCATAATTTCTAACATATCAAATAAATTTTTTTATTAATTTTAGCATATTTTAGATATTTACTATATAGTTCTTTTTATTCTATGAATTTTTCCATTTCTTCTATACTAAAATTTAATTTTTGATAAGAAATCCTTATAATACTTTTCCATAACATTTCTCTAAAAAGAAATCATATTCTATTTTACAATGAAGCATTTTTTAAAGCTTCCTTATATGAATGATAGTTTACTTCTAAAGTATCAAACAAAGTTCCATCTAAATCACATAAGATTAACTTATCTTTTTATTTTTCATCTCTATCTCCATACTTTTCTATAACATCATTTAAAAACCATAAGTAATCCAGAATAAAAATCAATGCTCTTTTTCCATCTTTTTAATTTTATATGGCATTAATCTTAACCAATGAACTATTTCATGAAAATAAATACTTCTAATTTTTTCTTTCTCAAACTTTGAATTCATATATTCGTTTAACTTTTTTATATAAATAAGAATATGCTTGAGATTTAATAAAAAGAAAATTAATTTGATTTTTCTTCAACATTAATATCATATGTTCTCATCATAAATTCATAACCACCATGAATTGATTGTAATATTTTTAGCGTAGTCTAGATTAGCAGAATTATTTATATTTTTCTGAATTAGGGATCTATTATATAGTATTTCTCTTCCATTGTATTTAAATTACATATAATATTTTCAATAGTTAAATCTCCATGTATATCTGAATAAATATCATCTCTAAATATATCATATAAATATTCTTTTGATAAGTATTTTTAAATAATAAGATAAATTCTTATAGGATTTTCCATTAATAATTACTTCATCATATCTCAAAAAGCTTTTTAATATTTTTGAATCATAAATTTTAGTAATATTATCCCTAACTTTTTAAATCTATATATTTATTTATACTCTCTGTATCTGCTTTTTCTTAATTTATTTGTATAAAGAACTTCTTCTAATTTTTAAAATATTTTTCTATCATTTCCCAAGTTTCTTCAAAAAGGCATAGAATGGATATATTCAAATAGTGGTATACTACTCGGTTTATATAGCATATCATAATAGCAATAATTATTAGTTTTTTTCTTTTCTAATAATTTCAGGTAATGGTAATTTCCTTTTTTATTTTCAATTATCCATTCTACTTGTTCATATAATTTTTCTATATCTTCAAAACTATATTTTCTATAAAATATTTCATCTTTTTCATACATAGCATAGTTGTGGCATTTGAGCCTGCTGAAAAATCTCGAATTATAGTTATTTTTGATTTATTTTTAAATAATTATCAATATATGATTTATCTTTATCTAAAAAAATATTTTTCTCAAAAATTCTAATTTTTCTTTATTATCTTGATTAGGAAATAAATTAAAGTAATCTTCAACTTCTCTATGATGAATAAGTTTTCAGCATAAAGAATTTAGAAATTAATAACATTATTATAATTGGAGTAATCATATAAATATAAAAACATTGAAACTTTTTTCAATTAATAAAAATCCATTCCAAATATATCTTTTTGAAAAAAAGTAGAAAAAAATATCCACTAATCTAAAAATTATAATTTTGACTTAATAAAAACAAAGAAAATAAGTAATAAGAAAAAAAGTATATAAAAGCCACATCAAAGTTGTTATTATTAATATTTTTAAACTTATTAATTTTTAAAAATATCTTTAAAATTCCATATCAATTGCCCACATAAACTTTAATATATTTAATTCTATATTAGTATTAAATAAAGAAGCAACTTTAAGTGAAATTATTTTTATATATTTTTTAAAAATAAAAAGTATAATTAAACTTATTATTAATACTGAGAACAACATATAAAATCTAAAACTTTTTCTATTTGTTTTATTATAAATACTAAATATATAGAATATATAAAACAGTATTCCCACTGTTATAATATCTAGTATTCTATCAACTATTACTGTTGAAAAAGATAAGGAGTAACTATTCTTCATTTTTACCAGAATAAATAGCTCTAAAAATCTCCTATTACTCTAAATGGAAAAATAAATTTATTAAATATCCTAAAGAAAAGTGCTTGAATTAGATTTCTATTTCTAGGTTCTTCATAAATTTCAATAAATAATCTCCATCTTAATATTTTTATAAAATGTGCTAAAGATAAAGTGATTATTGCAACTATCAAAAATAATATTCATTATAGTATCCTCTTATATAAATTCTTTAAAACTATACTTTTTAGACTCCTCGTATTCTTCAGGTGTTCCAAAAGATATATGTAAATCTGTTGGAAAATATTTAATTAATAAATTATTTTTATCATAACATTATAAACTACCACTTATAAAGTATTCATCATAGATACAGTTATCAAGATACTTCTCCACTGCTGTTTCAAAAAAATTTTTATTTTTAAAATAATATGCTCCACATATTGCCTTATCACTTATTACTTTTTCCATTGTTTCAATAACATTATTTTTCATCTAAAAGCAATATAACTATATTTTGCTTCATTAGAATAAAAAGTTAGTAATGCTCCATCAATATCATTAAAATTATGCTCATACAATATTTATAAAACGTTTTTGGATAAAAAGCATGATCACAATCATTAAATAAAAATTGGAGCATCATTATCAATTAATTTTATTCCTTCTAAACATGTAAAAACAGCTCCATTTAAAAACATTATTTATAATTTGTATTTTTAGCATTAGGATAGTATTCTAAAATTTTTTATCTATATTGTATTTTTCTATATGTTCTTTTAACACAAAAAAATAAGATTTTTATTTCAATAAATTTTAATATCGATTGTGCCGCTTAAAAGAAAAAGGGTTTATAATTTATTTCTATTAATGGTTTAGGAATGTCTATTTCATTTTTCTTAAATCTAGTTCCTCCACCCGCCATTGGCATTATTAGATTAATCTTTTTGTTTCAAATGTTATCTCCTTTGTACTGTATATTTCAACAATTTTTCTTTTCTATGTTCCTAAATTTAAATATTTTTTTCTTTTAGTATTTAATTATTAATAATAAAGTTTTTGTGGCTTGACTTACCATTTTTTTACATTTGAAATCTGATCTTCTTCTCTCCAAGAAATTGGAAAAAATTGTATTTTTGCTTATAGTAATCACTAGCTAAAAGCATATAGCAATTAAAAGTTAAATTATCAGGATATTTTTAGGCAATAAAATTTATCTTTAAAAATTTTGATATTATAGATATTTAATCCAGAACCCTAAATCATATATTTTTCTTTTTGTAACAAGTGAAAATAACCAATTAAAAATATAATTTCCCCATATCCTTATTGAAGAATATCCAATTAGCTTTGAATTCTTCATAAATCTTGCACCTAAACAACAATCATATATATAAATATTTTTCTTTTAATAGTGGTAAAAATCTGATATATTTTCATGGTCATCACCATGTAAAAAACTATTACATAATCAAAATTATTTTTAACTGCATAATTAAAAGCTACCTTATGTGATCCTCCTAGATTATAATTTTTCAGTATTAAGAAATAATTTTATATTTTTATCTTTATTATTTTTCTATATAATTAATAACTTTCTCTTGTGATTTATCAGTACTTCTATTATCAACTACTATTATCTCAGTTATATATTCTCTAACTTTTTCATCTATTTGATTTAGTACCCTTGTAATCTGTTTTTCACAATTAAACATTGGTATAAATAATAAAATTTTTTCCCCACTTTTTCTCCTTCTAAAAATACAATAGCTGATTGTAAATATCTGAATAATATGTTCTTCATCTTCTTTTACAGTTGATTATACTTATATTGGTTATAAGTCATAAAAATCTTTCAAGTATTTATTATCTTTCTCTAAAAATATTTCTTGATAATACTTTTCAAGAGAATTTTCTTGAAAATAAGGATTTATACTGTTTTTTTAGTATTTCTTTATATTCATTGGGATTGTGATTTTTAAAATGGCATTCTCTATCTCTTTTTCAGTAGAACCACAATCTATAATAGTTTTCTCCTTTAGCTCTTCCCAATTGACGATTCCCTATATATTGTTGCTACTTTTAATGAAGGAATTTCTATTATGCCAGAAGAAAAATTTCCTATTAAACCTTCTGAATATTTTAAAAAGAGAAAAAATATTCAAAATTACTGAAGTGAAATAAACCTTTTATAATTGTTTTTCTTTTACAAATTTTTCTATTTCTTGAGATTTTTATCTGCTCCTGTATCTGAATTAGAACCTATAAACACAAAACTATATTTATCTTTAAACTTAGATAATGCTTTTTATCAAATTGTTGTTTGTTCTTCTAAAAGAAATTTCAGAGATTGTTTCTGGATGAAATAAAAACAACATAATAAAGGTTTTCTATTTTTCCTAATTTGTTATCTAATTCTTCTTTGCTTAATAGTTTTGCTTCTAAAACATTATTTACTCCAAAGAGAACCTAAATTTAAAAACTGTTGTAGGATTTTCTCCTAATTGAATTACTCTTTTTCTATACTCTTCAGTTGCAACTAAATGTAATTTACTCATTTTTCGTTATAGAATGTCTTATAAATTCATCATAATTTCCTAATGTTTTTCTCCTCCATGAAGGTGAATTATTGGAATATTATTAAAAGCTGCAGCAATAGCAACAGGTAATATTTCATATCTGTCACCTAAAAGAATTAGTGCATCATATTCATTATCTTTAAAATATTTTGAAAATTCTTCCATTGCTATACTCATTGAGATGTAATACTTCATAATTATTTTTATTTGAAATTTCTATATCTATTTTTAGCTATTTTAAAATCTTTTTCTACCTCTTTATATGTTTCACCATATTCTTTAGCTAAATGCATACCTGTAACAACAATATCTAATGATATTTCTTTATCTGTATCTAATTTCTTTAATAATCTTCTCATTATTCCATATTCGGCTCTTGAACCAGTAACATATAAAAAGTTTTTCATATTATTATATTTCCTTTTCTAAAATTTTTCTAATATCTTATAACCTTCTTCATTAAAATGAAGTCCATCATATGTATACTCTAATTTTAAATTTTTTGAAATCATCTGTCATATCCTCATTTACTTCAATATATTTTATTCTTCCATCAGATTATTCTTTAAATATTCATTTAATCTAAAAATTTCTTCTTTATTCCTATCCATTCTAAAAAGCAATAGAAAGGTATTTCTATAAAGTAAATTTTTGTATTTTATTTATTTTTAATAAACTTTCAATCAATTTATTTATATTATTTAAAATATCTTCAAAATTGAAAGATTTATCTACAATATCATTTGTTCCAGTCATTATTATTGTCTTATTTGCTATATGTTTTATTTATTTTCATCTAATATATATTCTTGATATTGCTTTGTACTTATTCCTGCAATTCCCTAAATTTACTACTGAATTATTATTTAATTTCTCTATTTTCCAATTATCAAAAGAGAATTTCCTATTAATGTTATATCTTTTACTTCATTAAATAAATCATGTTGTATCCTATTTTTATTGCTTTTATTAGATTCTCTTCCTTATAGTTAAAATAGTTGTGCAATTTCAAAATCTAGAGAATCATCTATATCTGATAGAATCTTCCTTATTCATAAAAATAAGCTTTTGATCTTTTTTCCAGTGCTTTCTGTTCTAAGTACTCTTTTACTTTTCCAATAAAAATAGCTCCATTTGGATGGTATTCATCATACTTTTGTCTACTATAATTACTATAATCTATATTATATTCTTCTAAAGTTCCACTATCATATATTGGTTTTATCAATGAACTTGATTTATCACTTTTTGCATAGAAACTATCATATTCACTAATACTATTCTCAAATACTTCTATACTTTCTTTTATATGATTTTTCATTTCTAAAAGGTGAAGTTACTTGTAATAAAACAAAATAATCAATTGTTGTTTCTATTTTATTTAATACATCTTCAATTACAACAAAGCTACTTGCTTTATCATTTGATAATTCTTCACTTCTCATAAATACTTCAGCACCAAATTTTTCATATATGTATTTTATATTCTAGCGAATCTGTTGAAACTATTACTTTTTTCAAATTCATTGCTTTTTAAAAGCTGCTTCTATGTATAAGCTATTTAAAGGTTTATTTTCCTAACATTAATATATTTTTTATTAGGTAAACCTTTGGAACAGATCTAGCTGGAATTATAGCAATTTTCTTCATAATTATTCTCCTTGCATTTTCAAATATGAGAATCTTTTATAAGCTCATCTTCATTAAAATTTTCTTCAGATACTTTTCCTAAAATTTCATACCAATGTATGGGACTTATCCCATTTCCTGGTCTTTACTGTTATATTATCTAATGTAAAAACATCTCCTTTTTATTTCTTTCTTTGCAACAATGGATTTTTCTAGCTACTATTTTATTTTTCTTTTCTGAAGAAGTTTACAATTTTATCTCTTTTTCCCAAAGATCAACCATCTTATTCCTTCACAAAAGTAATTTTAGTTCATCTGGTGTAACAGAAGCTTTTGTGATCTGGTCCTTCAAAAATTTTCTATCCAATGAAATGTTTTTCAATAAAATTTATTCCATAAATAACTGAAGCTACTCCATCAAAATAACCTTGAGAATGATCTGAAAAATCCTATTTTATATTCAGGAAATTTTTCCATTAAATATGGAATTGCTTCTAAATCTTACATCTTCATATGGAGTTGGATATTCAGTATTACAATGTAGTATTGTTATTTTTATCTTTTTGATACCCATTATCCTCTAGTACTTTTAATGACCATTTTATTTCTTCAATAGTTGCCATTCCTGTTGAGATTACTATTTCTTTATTTGGAATATCTGCTACTTTGCTATCTTTTCTAAATATGGTAAGTTTGTTATTTCACCAGAAGGAATTTTCCATATTTTTGTTTATTTTCTATTAAAAATCTAGAATCAAAATCAAATGGAGTTGAAAAACTTCTAAAGCCTCAAGCTTTTTGCATATTCTTCAAGTTTTCTAAATTCATCATAAGGTAATTCTAATTTTCTTTGTGGCATTTCTAACTGTGAATCAGCTGTTCCTGTTTGTAACTTTTTGATATTCAGCTTTTGGTGCAATGAAATTAATAAATCAGCCTTTAAAAAGTTTTGAGATTCTACTGCATCTACACACATTTTTGCTTCCTCCACCATGCAAGTTTTGGATCTCCATTATGATTACATCCTATTTCGCAACTATAAATACTCTTTTCATTTTATTCTCCCTTTATTACTCTTCCTGAACTCCAAACCAACAGTAGTATTTTCTTTTGACATCTTTTTATTACCACAGTTCCTGACCAACATTGCACCATTTCTATTGTCAACTGACCATTTAAAACAGAAGAGCTACCAATAAAGCAACCTTTTTCCTATTTTTGTATCACCATTAACAGCAGCATTAGTAGAGACATTAGAATTATCTCCAACAGAAGTCCCATGTTCTAGTAAAGCTTTTTGTATTTATTATGATATTATTTCCTAATGTTACATCACTATTAACTATTGCTAATTTACCTATAAATATTCCTTTTTCCAATTCTTATATTTTTAGAAACTATTGCTGATTTATCTATAACATTTATAATTTCTAAGCCTTTTTCTAATATTTTTATTATGCCAAATTGTTCTTTTATTATCACTCTATACATACACAAAACTCTTGTGATATAAAATTATCTAAAGAATTCCCTAATATACTATAACCTAAATGTTTGCCTTTTTTTATATCATCGATAAATCCTACGATCTCATATTTACTCAAGATCAAGTGAATCTATTACAGATTTTGCATATCCCCCTGCTCCTATTAAAATTATCATCTTTTCATTATTATATCTTACTCCTTAATAAAATCATTAGTATCCATTCTAGGTAATTCTAAAAACTACTCATTTTCTAAATTGACTTTTCTAACTTCAGTTGTAAAAACCAAGTGGAATCTTATACTTCTTCATAAGTTCTATAGTTTCATTATTATATCCACCATAAGGATAAGATATTGTCATTTTTCTGTTTTTATTCCTATTTCTTTAAAATAATTTATAGAAGATTTTATTTGAAATTCTTGTTCTTCTTTAGATAATGAATTTAACTAAACATGATTATGACTATGGAATCCTATATGCATCCCTAGTTTTCTCCATCATTCTTATTTGCTCTGGAGTTAAATAAGTTCTTCCCAAAAAGCTCTTTCTGATATTATTTTATCACCTATTGTGCAAACATACTTTTTAAATAATATATCTACTAACTTTTTCTCTATAGTCTTCAGTGTAAAAGCTACTTGCAAACATTCTCTTGATAAAAATAATTCTTTCTTATCAAAACGAGAATCAACTGCATATTCTTTTTAAAATAATCATTATACGAAAGTGATACTCTACTATCTTTATTCTTTTCTAGATAATCTTCTATTTCTTTTAAAAATTTTTCTCCTCTTCACCTACATAACTTTCTAAAATAAAATGTATCTTATTAACATCCAATACCTTTTTATCTTGGAAACATTTTGTTGGTATATAAAAGAACCTTGAATGTTATTCTCTAATAAAACTGGTAAAACATAAGTATAATGGTCTTTATATCCATCATCAAAAAGTTAGTAGAATTGCTTTTTCTGGTAGTTCTTTTCTTTTGGATTTTTATAGTATTCTATTAAATCTTCTATTCTTACAAAATTATGATTTTCTTTAAAAATTTAATTTGTTTCTTAAATTTTTCTATATCTAAGCCTTTTTATATTAGGATATCTACTGTTTTTAAATCTCTAACATAGTGATACATAACAACAGTTATTTCACTCTTCATCTTTTTCTCCTTAACTATACTAGGTCTATCTTGATCTCCATCACCTTTTAAACATTCCTAAATTTACTATTACAATTAGACATATAATAAATTTCTATATGAATAAAAGGTTCAAAATAATTTGGAATAATATTAGAGTCTTCTTCAACTCTTTCTATAAAACCACTACTTCTTCTAAAATTTTCATCTTCTGTTCCAACTCTCACAAATATCTATATATTCATGCTTTTCTTTTAGCATCTTATCTATCAAGTAATTAGTAAGTTCATTAAATTCTTTTTCATCACCTAAAAATCCATAATTCTTATACAACTCCAACCATTTGCTTTTTACTATTCTATAAACTAAAATAGATTAGCTATTTTTAGCTTTTATTAAAAATATGATACTTATAATAAGGGTGTTTAAAAATAACGCTTATTAAAGTATTCAGGTGACTTATAAAAATTATACTTCTTTTAATTCTTGATAGTCTTTTATTAATTTTAAAAGTTCATCTATACTTTTCTACTTCTATTAAAGCTTCAACATCTAGTCTCTATTTTTTATATTTTTCTGATATTTTTGCAATATTATATTCCTCTAGTTCTTGATTTAAAAATATAAAAATGTCTTTAATCTGTATTAATTCCTAAAACTCATATATAGGTATTGTCTTTTACTTATTCCACAAGAAGATCACAGATTTATAACCTGCATTTAATAAAAATTGTAGACATTTTAAGCCATCATCCATTTTCCAGCAGTTTTTCCAAATAACAGTCCATATATCTCCCCTTATTATCGTAATCAAAATAGCCTAATGTAACAACTATTTTATTATCTTTTGCTAATACAAAAGTACTGTTATCTGAAAACTCATAATCAAAAGTACTTTTATCTTTAAGATATATATGATTATTATTCCAATTTTCTTTTAAAAACTAAAAAGCCTCTTCTTTATCCCGATTTTTCATATACTCTATCATATACCCTTCCTACAAGTGAGTAATCATCAATTGATTTTTTGATTTAATTTTTATTTACTCCAACTACAATGAATTATCTGGAACATCAACCATTACAACAGAGTTTGCTCCAACTACAGCATTTTCACCTTAGTTATACTACCTAGATAGCACATCCCGCTCCTAGTACAGCACCTTTTATTATAGTTTTTAGGGATTTTTCCATCTAAATGATAAGCACCAATTGTTACATTTTGTAAACCACTACATTTTTCTTCAATTATTACTCCATTTTCCTATTACTACTTCCAAGTGCAGTCCTAATATCAACTTATCACTTAATATACATCTGGTGATATATCTGAAGAATATACTTTTACAAATTTTTCTCTATCAATTAAATAATTATAAAATGCTTTTTAATATTTTTATAGATGATACCTTATCTCTAATTTCCATATATCTTTCTCATTTGAAAATAATCATCTAATAGTTGATCACCCATTCGTTTCATTATATACTCTCTCCTCCTGATAAATTAAAATTATTTCCTGTTAAAAATTTACTATCATTTTGTTTTTCACTAAAAATCTATAAATTCTACAATTTCTTTTTAGTAATTAATTCCTTTAAAGGATGTGATTCGCTTTGACATCTCTTTTACTAAAGGATCTAAACTATCTAAAAGTTTACTATCTATCATTGAAGGAGAAACTCCATTAATTTGTATTCCATATTCTCCATACTCAGCTACAAGAGACTTTAAAGTCCTAATAAAGCATATTTCATTGAAACATACTCAGCCCAAAATTTTGGAAGTGTTGAAAAAGGTTACACTTGATAGAATAAATATAACCTTCCTGTTTTCATTCTTGGTAATATATTTTTAATATTTCAACAATTGATAAGAATTGTATTTTTAAAAATGTATTTCATAATCTTTTATTTCTTTTTTATTAAATCTTTCCATTTGTATTCTAGGAGATGCAAAATGTAATACAGTACTAATATCGTACTTTTTAGATATTTCTACTACTTTATTGGATACATCATTTATATCTGAAAAGTCACAAAACAGGTATAATTTCTAAGGAACTATTTTTCAATTCTTCAAATCTCTCTTAAATCATAATAAAAAGCTATTATAATTTTTCTTGATTCTTTATTAAATTTAAATATTCAAATACTAAATCTGAAGTAGCACCTGTTATAAAAATAACTCTTTCATTCTCTAACACCCACCTTTATTTTTGGCTTTGAAACTACTTTCTTTCCATCTATTGTTTTTATAGAGCTTTTTATTTCCAAGTCTCTTAAAAAGTATCGTCTTTTTCAATTATAATCCCAGACACTACTATCTCTTCTCCTATATAGAGGATTATTCAAAAACTTATATTTCTTGTAGAAGACAATTTTCCCTGGTAAATGATACTCCAACAAAGTAGAATAAAAAACTAGAGCTTAGCATACCGTAAACTACTCTACCTTTCATGTTGATCTCTTTGCATATCTTATCACATGTAAGAGTATTATTATCTCCATAATTTTTAAAAATAGTTACATCTTTTCTTTAATACTGCTTCTTTAAATTCAAAATGACATTCCTATATCTAAATCTTTCAAATTTATAATAATTCATTTCATTCTCCTAATTTTTCCTTTATTGCATTTACCATATCTCCAACATTTTATATTTACTAACTTCTTCTAAATCAAAAATTTATTTTAAATTCTTTTTATTGCAACTAATAGATTAATTTGAGCTAGTGAATCCCCAATCTTCAATATCATTAGCTGTTGTTTCATTTGTTAAAACAATATCTTCATCATCAAAAACATCTCTAAAAATAACCTCTAATTTTTTAAAATATCCATATTAGTACTCTCCTTTTTCTATCATACATTCTTTTGGTTGATAATCTTTTATCTCTAAAACCCATGTAAAACTCCATTTTCTTCTTTTTCAAATTTAAAACCTAAATTCTTGTAATGATCTTACCATTGAATTCTTTTTACTTGGAATATATGTTCAAGAAGTTTTTCTATTCCTCTTTCTTTTTGCTAAATTTACTAATCTCATTTAACATGGCAATTTCATATCTCTTTTTCAATACTCTACAACTCATAAGCCATAAAGGAATTTCTAATATTTTTCCTTTTTGTTCAGCTATAATTATACCTATAAGTCCATTATCTCCAAATTTATCTTTAATTTTCCATATAAAAGTATTTTGATTTTGATCTTTATAAACCTCATCACTTCAGATTTTTGTATATCTTTTTAGTAGTAAAGATTAAATTGATTGAGTTTTATTTATAAGTTGATATATTCTCTCTAAATATACTTCTTTTGCTTCCACTATTTCTGCAATCATATCTAATGACTTTAAATAATCATTATAATTTGAATAGTTTTTGTTGTTCCTTTCTCTCTATTTTGATTATCTTGATAATATTTTGCTCTCTCTAAATCCTCTTTTGAAAAAGAAATTATTTCAAAATAATTATCTATCTATAAAATTTTTAAAAGTTCTATCTTATCTCCTATATCAGGAACAGACACAGTGTTTAATTGACTTTTTACTAATTCTCTTTCAACTAGGATTATCATCTATAAACACAAAAGAATCTTCACCTATATTAATTTCTCTAGCACTTTCTAAAAATATTATTTGATTTTAGATTCCAATTTGCTTTTATCGTAAAGAAATCTTCTTCATGTAAATCATACTAGGATGTTTTAAGACCTTCTAGAGCATTCTCTAAATCATTTTTGAATTAATAGTTAATACTATTCCCATATTTTTATTTCTTTTATATATTTTTGGAAATCTTCATATGCTTCACCATAGCTGTTTCACTTCCTATTTTTGATTCCATTTACACCATCATCACCAATAACTCCACCCCAAAGAGTATTATCCAAATCAAAGAGCTATTGCTTTTTTATTTTTACCATATATAGATTTAATTATACTTGCTACTGCTATGTGCTACATATGTTATTCCTTCAAATGACATGGCGTACTTATAGTTAAACCATAATTCATTATCATACCATTTTTCTAATCCAATAAGTGAAGATAAATAATTAATGTCATTAATATACAAATTATTATATGTAGCTTCTGAAGAGTGAAAAGATTTAGCTTATTTATAAAATTAACATTTCCATTTTCTAAATAAAAAGATGAGTTTCCTATTATTCTAGTTTGTGGAAGTTCAAGTTATTTTGAATAACTACTGACAAACTAATTTTGAAAAAGATTTTTCCCAAATTGTTTTCTAATTTTTAGTTTCAAAAGTAAAGATATCTTTCATTTTTCTTTTGTTCAGTCTGCAATAGAAGGAAAAGTTTTTATATTTTTATCGTACTGTGAGACATACACAATATCTGGTTTAAATTCTAATAATTCTTGACTAAAAAGTGCATCTTCATAATATTTATTATATTCAGATTCATAAAATATAGGTTTTATTCCCTTCTTTTTCAATAAAAAGTTCTAAGTTTAATTTAAGTTCATTTGTAGTACTTCCCACCTAAAATAGCTATTTTCTTTTCAATAAAAATCTTTACTGGCTTCTAATTCTCTTTTTAATGATTTCTACGATTCAAATACTCCCAATCAAATGGGTATTCTAAAACTTTTGAAATTGCATTTCTGCCTCCATAAATATGAAATAATCTAATTTCATTTTAACTATATTTTTACAGTCTTTAACTACATACATTTAATGATTTTAATTGTATTTGTGCATGTCTATGTACTCTTTTATAAAAAATCTAATAAAAATAGTGTAATAAAAATTTGTAATTGCTGTTGCTAATGCTGCTCCACAGTCCCAAATTCTATAAAATAATAATTTAATATCTGATAATTATTAAAACCACTGAAAGTTTTATATATTATTTTCTTTGCTATATTTCTTATTGTCATGCCCTGTTTGTAGTGCTCCATTGGCTTTAAAAATAGCAGATATTGTTAAAACTAGAATATATTGCAATTGCATCCATATTCAAAAGAATAACTTTAAAAAGTAACTTAACCACAAAAATTGATAAAATAGAAGCAATCTAAAATAGAATGTGTTATTAATGTATTACATCTTTGATAGAAATTATAATATTCTCTTTTCGATATATATAATTCCAACATTTTTGGATATATAGACACTGAATAGGAAAAAGTATAATAGCTAAAAATTGTATCAAAGTAACTGCTACTGAATAAACACCTACTGCTTTATTGCCTAGCATTCCTCCAAGCATCAATTTTATCCATCTTTGTGTATAAAACTAAAGATCCTAAAATCCTAACCACAAATAAATACTTTCTTTATACATTTTTAGTAAAAAGCATATTAATTTTCAATTTAGATTTTTGCATTTTAAATAATTGACTTTTGATACATCTCTTAATACAAAAATTCTTAAATACTTCCCTAAACATCTATTATAGGAACCACTATAATTGAATAATTTAATAAAAATCCCAATATATTGTAGCTATATAACTCAGTAATTTAATTATATTATTTATTATTACTATATTTTCTAGAATTTAATTTATAATCAAAATAAATTTCTATTCCTGATGTAGTAGTGAGTAAAATATTATCAAAACATAATAATATCAAGTATAATAAAATAATTGATTTTGTTACATAAAACTTTCCAAAATACTGTCAATAAAAATAAAAATAATTGAAATGTATTTCTAAAAAGTTAACATTATACACTATTAAATTAAATTTATGATATACTTTTTATTACCCTTTCATTTATTAACTCAAAAATATAGGTGGAAAATGATACTATTGTAATTGCTAAATTATATATCTCCAAAAGATTCACTACCATAATAATTCGCAATCTTAGTTCCTACATTGTAAAATAGCTAAAAATAGCTTTATCATCCAAAATATATTTTTAATATTTTGTTCATAAACTCACCTATTATCACTTCTTTTTGCATATTTTTATATTATATATAAAAATAAATAATCGTGATAGCTATTGGATCTATTGTTAAAATGTAGTAATCATCTCCACACATTTGAATTATTAGCATTATATAATAATATAAACAACTCATAATATTTTTCTTTTATTTTTACAATTACTATTTATATCTTTTAAACTATAATAAATAAAAATTATAAACCCAAAAATTCCTAAAGTATAATATAGTTAAATACTGATTATGTGGATGAGACAAATAAAGAAATCATTTTAGTTTCTCTAAAAATCCATTTCCCTAAAAATAGAATTCTTATTTTTAAGAATATAATCAATGTAATCTATCCAAAAAGTTTGTTTCGTCCAGAAATATATTTTGAACTGACAGAAACTCTGTAAAAATATTTATAAAAATAAAATATAAATGAACTTCAAAAACATAGTTAACATAATTTTTAAAAATTTTTAATACTTTTATTCGATGACAAAAATAAGTGTTTAGAATTAAGCAAAATATATTATTACTGCTATAAATGAAAGGCTAGTAGTTGTTAATTTTACCCTATATATAATTACATATAAACTTAAAACTACTATTATGCCTTTAATAACTTATTTTTGATTATGCTCACAGAACATAACGAATATACAGCGATTTGAGACATAGCTGCTACCCCTATTTTACTTCAACTCAATTTTTGACAATTCATAACCAAATATCATTTTAGGTGTTGATAAACTTTAGGTAAAATAAATATATAATAATATATTAAATATATTAAATATTACTGCAAAAGCAGTATACTTGTTTATATATATATTCCATTTATATTTTGTTAATACAAAAATATTAAAAATTAAAAATTATATTTATAACATAATTTCCTATTGTTTCTAAATTAAAAATAAAGAAAATTAACAATATCATAATCATAGACAATACTATTTTTGGAAGTTTTTATATCTTTTTCTTTTAATAAATAGCATATATTTAATCCAAAAATTAATAATTGAGTTACTAATAATAAATATAACACAATTTCTTTTTCCTTTACCTAATTGGTAAGAGCAAAGAAATGCTAAAAATATACACACTAATAATGTATTTATTCATTTTTATTTTTTTCCTTCTATTATTTCACTTAATCTTTGATGAGATTTAGACATAGATATCCAATTTAATTCTTTTAAACAATCATAGTTTTTTTCTTATCTTGAGTAATATCATCGATAACTATAGTTTTTGAACCCCATTATATGAGCCTCATATAGTACAGTTGACGTTTTTGCTATTATATAATAACTCATTCCTATTGAATAATATATATTTTTCTAAATCAAGCATTTTCAATAGGGATTGCTTTCTTTATTCTTTCTGAAGTGTATACTGGATGACATCTTATTTTTCCTATATATCCCTGTCTTTATTTCTAAATTTTTAAAATTTCTATTATTTTATTTATATCCTCAATTGTTTCATCTGCTTGCAAATAATAAGTATTATAAAGTTTTTCTTTATTTCAATTTTTGGAATAAAACTAGAATAGTTATAACTTTAAATTGTCTATCAAAAGCTTTTAGTTCACAAAAATCTTTTTATAATGTTCATCCCATACATAACATCTATGAAATTTGAAAAAGAGTCTCTAATATAATATGACTTATCTCCATGCATATAATTTATATGAAAAATCTTATTTTTTTCACAAAATTCTGTTAATAATGATGATGTCCAACTATATTCAGAAGTAACTAAAAATATTTTAGGTGAATATTTTTCAATATTATATCTATATATTGCCATTTTTAATAAAAATTTTTTAAAAAGAAAAAAATAATATTGCTTTTTTGAATATTTTTAAAATAGATATTTTTAAAAATATTCAATATCTTCTTCTGTTATGATTTTCAAGCTTCTTCATTTTATGTTTTAAAAATCTTTTTAGGTATAGTTTTTTCTATTCCAAAATATATGATGTCTATTTTTTTCTTTTTTTATATTTGGGGAAAAATTTAAAGAAAAATTATTAGAAATTTTATAATAAAAAGATAGAAAATTTAGAAAAAACAATAATTTTGTTTATATATATGACATAAATGCTGACAATAACTCTCTCATAAAATATGTATCATAAAAATCTTTTTCATATATTTCTTTTAAAATATTTTTGTTCTTCATAAGATATTAAAAATCATTCATTGATTTTTAGAAATTTTTGAAAGTATAAATTTATTAATATTATAAAAATTTAACATCTTTTTCTCCATATCAATGTAGAAAACCTTTTCAAATTCTAAAAATTTTATAGTAATCCTGTTTTTTTGAGATTTATATGCAGCTAATATTATTTTTACTGCATTTAGCCCTGCTACTCCATTAACTAAAGGTTCTCTATTTTTCATCAAGAGCATCAACAAAATCTTTATACAATGCCTCATGTCCATAACCATAAACTGAGTTAGGATCTCCACAATCAATAGACAAATATTCTTGTTCATTATCTCCTTCTACTCTCCAAGTATTTATCTTATTAACTGCCATTCCTCCAATTACTACTGTTCCTTTTTTTCTCCAGTTACAGTTAAAAGTTTCTTCAAGATTTTTTTAGGATAAACTATAGCACTTCCTTCAATTGTTGCTATTTTTCCAGATTTATATCTAACTAGAATAACTCCATAATCTTCTGCTTCAATATTTCTAATATAATTTGAAGTTTGAGCATATACAGTATCTATTTCATCATCCATCATCCAATTTATTAGATCTATATTATGAATACATTGATTCATTAAAGTTCCACCATCTAAAGTCCATGTTCCTCTCATGGTGCTTGAAGATAATAGATTGTCATCTCTAGTCCATAAAAATTCTTGCCATACCATTAAAATATTCTTCCTAGTCTATTTTTCTTTTATAGCTTTCTTTTAAAAGTTGAATAGGGATAATTAAATCTATTTTGATGACTAGCTGCTAATTTTTAAATTATTCTTTTTTGCTATATCAACTAATTTTTTGAGCTCCTTCTATTGACATAGCTAATGGTTTTTCAATTATAAGGTTTAACTCCATTTTTCAAGAAAATATAGTCCTATTTCTTCATGATAACCACTTTCTGTTGAAATAATTGCTATATCTATTTTATTTTGTTTTAATATCTCTTTATAATCTTTTATATTTTAATAATGAAAACTTCACTTTCTATTTTTTTATTATATGTTGTTTTCAGTTTCATACATCTTTTTCTTCTATAGGGTCACATAAAACAACCAATTTCATTCTATCATTTATTTTTAGCAACTCCTTCTGCTATTTTTATGAGATATTCTTCCACATCCAATAATTGCTACATTATACATTTTTATCCTCCAATAAATTTAAAATTACTTTTTCAAGTTTTAGATAAAACCTTTTGTATCATAATTTTTTCAACGTACTTTCTTCCATTTTTCCCAATGTTTCTCTTTCATCAGTTCTCATCTTCCATAAAGAGAGTATCCCTTCTTTTCAATTCCTTGATATTCTCAGCTTTTTACTGAAATGCCAGCATTAGCTTCCTTTTACTATATCATTGGCAACACTGCCTGAAAAATTATTGGTTTGTAGAAGCAAAAGTACTCATATATCTTATTGGACTCATCTCCATATTTATATAATGGAATATCTCTTAAAAAGCATTATAACTGCATCACTTTCTTTTAATAAACTTGGTATTTCATATTTTTAACTACATCATAAAAATTTTACATTTTTTATATTATTCTTTTCTAACTATTTTAGTTCTTCTTTTATTACACCTTCTCCTACCAAATGAAATACTATTTTCTTCAGATAATAACTCTGCTGTCTCTATAAGTACATCTAAAGCATCTCCTTGTGCATGAGATCCTGTGTATAAAATATTAAAAAGTTATCCTTTGAAAAAGCTTAATGGACTTTTATATTCTCTCAAGTTAGAATCATAACTTTCTACATCTACTCCATTTGATACTATTTCTACCTCATCTATTCCGATTGAGATATAATAGTCTTTATTTAGCAGTTAATGTTATAATTTTATTAGCATTCTTATATAATCTATATAAGCAAAAATTTTATATATAATACTTTTTCTCGTTGTTGCACCCAATGCAACCCATGTTTCAGGCCATAAATCTCTAATTTCTATTATGAAAGGACATTTATATATTTTTGGCTAAGTACATTCTCGCTAACCCATTAAAAAGGATGTGGACTTGAAGCCATTATAATATCTGGTTTAGAATCTTTTAAAAAGTTTTTGATAACTTTGATTGAATCATAGCAATAATTCTATCTATATGTTTTTGAATAACTCATTACCCTTAAAATATGATACTTTATCCCCTCTGCCTCTATAATTCCTTCCTTTTTATTCTCTTTTCTAATATATGCTGATTTTCTGAATTATGTAAAAAGAGCCACATATAATGTCTATATTATATTTATCCTTATCAAAACATCTAAATAAATCAAAATGTCTTCTCCAACCACTTTTTCCAGGAGGATAACTATATTGATTTATTAACCATATATATATTCATTTTTCTCCTTCTTTTAAAATTTTTCTAATAATTTTATACTTTTTTAATTTATTTTTACTCAACTATAGCTACTAAAGAAATACATTCTAATAATATTAAAAGTTTCTGCATATTTACTTTTTACCCTGTACTCCTCTTACTATTGCTAAACTTCTTACAAATTCTTCATTTGCATAACTTCTAAAATACTGAGATTTATATGCCTTTTAAAGCATCAACTTTTTTGAAGTTGCTCTCTGTTAATTCAATAAATAAATTGTTTTTCTAATGAAAAATTATTCCAAGGAACTTCATAAGCTAAAATTGTACTAAAAGCTCTCATACCCTTCTTCTGAAATTGTACAATGATCTTGATGAACATCATTAGGCATTGGTAAAAATATTAAATCTGGTTTTTAATTCATTTTTAATTTTACTAATTCTTCTAAGATTAATTGTCTATCTCTCTTATATTCCCTTACCTCAAAAATAATAAAAATGTATATTATTTTTATTTATCCCTAATACATCACAAGAATTTAATAATTCCTTTTTGCATTATCTTTTTCATATCGCTTCTGAATAGACTTTTTCACATAAAGAAAATGTACAATAATGAACTTCTTTTCCTAACTCAATTAATTTTGATACTGTTCCACCACACCCTAGTTCTATATCGTCTGGATGTGGTGCCAAGCATAAAATTTTATTAAATTTCTCTAACATAGAATCTCCTACATAAATTTTTATAAATTGTTCATGTGGAATCGCAAAATTTCCAGTCACAATTTCATTATCTTTTTATATTTTTAGTTACAACTGCCTCTATACTAACCTTTTGAAATTTTTCTCCTAAAATTAAGCCATTTTTTATAGTACAATTAGGCCCTAAATACGAATTTTTCCTATTCTTGTTCTTCCTCCTATAAGAGTACATGCTACAACAAAAGTATTCTCTCCTATTTTTTACATCATGGGCTATATGAACTAAATTATCTACTTTCACATTTTTCCTAAATAAGTCCTATCAAATACACCTCTATCAATACATGTATTATTTTGTATTTCAACATTTTCTTCTATTAAACACATCTCCTGCAAAAGATATAGACAATACTTCATCTCCGAATCTTGAAAACTCAAATCCATTACCACCTATTCTACTTCCTGAACGTATTATTGTTCCTTTTTATTGTCACATTCTCATATATTGTTACATCTGATTCAATAACAACATTATCTTCTATAATAATATTATAGTTTCCAATATTTGCTTTTTCTGAAATTATTGCTTTTTCTGAAATTTGATTATCTCTTTTAGTAAAATAAAAATCTTCTTCGACTAATCTATTATGTAATTCAAAAAATCTTTTCTTGGATTTTCACTCACTACAATCTCATACTTTATCTTTTTTTCATTTTTGAGCAACTTCATTTGTTGTAATTATACAGGTTATTGATTTATTACTTTAATTTCTTTATAGTATTTTTCATCATTTAAAAAGTTAAAACTTTTTCCTTTATATTCTTCAGCAGTTAATCCTAACCAATTAAATTTATTATTTTTAATAATTCTTTTATTTTGATATCAAATTGATCTGTCTTCAATTTCTCTACCTTCTTCCACATTTTTCCAAAAACTTATTACTTTTCAATAATTCCTAAATTAAAAACATATCTAAAATAGATAAATTAGGTATAAATTCTAAACTACTAAATTGTTTATACTTAGGATATGTAAATTTTTGATATATTACTTTAATATTATTTTTTAAAAATGTAGAATCATCCATATATTTTTAGCACCATTTCCTGAAAGATAAATATCTGCTTCTATTTTTGACATAATTCTAAAACTAAATCATAGTTTCTATATCATATTTTAGTGAACTTTTGAAACACTATTTCTGTTTTTAATATTTAATAATTCTATAAATATCATTATAATATCCATTTGAAGTTCTATAAGTAATTCATAATTTTTCAAATATACAAGAAATTTTTTCCCATATTTCATTAAAATATGGTGCATTTTTATAATTGTAATACAAAAACTTTGAATGTTTTTCTAACTTTTTGCCAATCTTTTAAAATTAATTTCTCTACATTTTTCTCCAAATAACCTTTTTATCAACATTTAAACTTAATAGTTTCTCACTCCTGTATTTTTCTAAAAATTTATTTCTAACCATTACAGAACTGTCTTCTAATTGCACATCATCCATAATTATAAATTTATCTACTTTTTGCCATTTTATCAAAGTATCCCATCCATGGAAAATAGTGGTTGATGTATTGCTACTTTCATAGTTCCTCCATATTAAAATTTTTAATGTTACTACAATATATTCCTTTTTCTTCCTCAGTCAATTCAGGATCAACTGGTATTGCTAATTGTTCTCTTAGATAGATACTCTGCATTAGGTAAACTTCCTTCTTGTACCCTAAATTTTTATATACCTTTTGTAGATGTAAAGGTACAGGATAATAAACTCCATAAGCTATTCCTGCTTCATCTAATTTTTTGTTAATTCATTTCTATTTTTCAGTTTGAATAATATACATATGATAAACATTATAATCATCTTCTCTTAATTGCATTTTTTTATACTTTTTATCATCTAATTTTTCATCATAATACTTTTGCAATAGAATTTCTTTTGCTATTCCATTCATCTAGATAATTTAATTTAATATTTAATATTCCTGCATGTAACTCGTCTAATCTCGAGTTGTGACCTATTAGATAATTATAGTATTTTTAGGATTATAAACTGTATCATCTACTTGGCTATCTACTTTTACTTCTTCTTCTATATTATTAAGTAGATTATATGCTATTTCTCCATTTTCTCCACTTCCATGAGCTTTTAAAGCTCTACAAATAGTTGCAAGATTATCATTATTTGTAGCTATTAATCCTCCATCTCCGTAAGTTCCTAAATTTTTTTGTTGGAAAAATGAAAAACAAGCTATATCAGAAAGTGACCCAATCATTTTATCCTATATTTTGCACCAATTGCTTGACAAGCATCTTCTATCACATACAAATTATTTCTCTTTTGCTATTTCATTTATTTTATCCATATTTGCTGGTGTTCCAAAAATATGAACTGGCATAATAGCTTTTGTTTTAGAAGTTATAGCTTTCTCTATTTTATTTTTCATCAATATTAAAATCTTCTAATTTTACATCAACAAAAACTGGTACTGCTCCAACAACTGATATTGTCTTCAGCAGTTGCAAAGAATGTAAAAGGACTTGTTATAACTTCATCTCCTCTACCTATTCCTAGTGCTTCTAAAGCTATGACTCAAAGCATCTGTTCCATTTCCCTATTCCTATAGCGTGCTTTTACACCTAAATATTCTTCCATTCTCAAACTTTTTAGTTTGAGGTCCATTTATATATGCCCCCTTCTAAAAATTTCTGAAATATTTCTTTTTCATATCTTCTTTTAGATATTTATATTGTCTTTTTAAATTTAATAAAGATATTTTTCATTCTTATAGCCTCCAGTAATCAAAGTCTTTTTCTGCTTCCTCTTTATTAAAGATAGATTTTACATCTATAAGTAGAGGTTTACTATAGACTTCATTATAGTATTGATGTAATTCTTTTATATCCATATCTCTATATTCCTTTATGACCAACAGCCACTATAATAGCATCCATATTTTTATATCTTTTCAGTTCTTCTAAATCGACTCCATATTCTTTTTTGGCTTCTATCTTTTCTGCTATTGGATCTACTACATGAACATTTACTCCATATTCTTTTTAATTCTAATATAATATCATTTACTTTTTGAATTTCTTAAATCTGGACAATTTTTCTTTAAAAAGTTAGCCCCCATTATTAAAATATCTGCACCTTTTTACTCTAATATTAGCATTTATTAATTTCTTTATAGTTTTTTCTGCTACAAACTTTAGCCATTCCATCATTTATTCTTCTTCCAGCCAATATTACTTGTGCATGATAACCTAATTCAGAAGCCTTGTTTGCTAAGTAATATGGATCTACCCCTATACAATGTCCTCCAACTAAACCAGGTCTATATGGTAAAAAGTTCCATTTTGTTCCTGCTGCTTGTAAAACTTCCAAAAGTATCAATTCCTATTCTATCAAAAATTATTGCTAATTCATTGATAAAAAGCTATATTTATATCTCTTTGAGAGTTTTTCAATAACTTTTGCAGCTTCAGCAACTTTTATATGAAGAAGCTCTATGTACTCCAGCTTTTATTATACTTCCATAAACTTCAGCTATTTTATCTAAACTTTCTTTATCCATTCCAGAAACTATTTTTCACTATTGTTGTTAAAGTATTATCTTTATCTGCAGGATTTATTCTTTCTGGAGAGTAACCTATTTTTAAAATCTTCTCCACAAACTAAACCTGAGTATTTTTCTAAAATAGGTAAGCAAACCTCTTCAGTTGCTCCAGGATAAACTGTAGATTCATAAACTACTATAGCTCCTAGATTTTTACCAACAATTTCTGATGAACTTTCTAATGGTTTTTAAATCAGGTGTTTTATTTTCTAAAAACAGGTGTTGGTACTGCAACAATTATAAAAGTCTGCTTCTTTTATTTTTCTTCTCATCATATGTGAATTCTATATTTTTAGATTTTTGTATTCTTTTCATCTCCAACTTCATTTGTTGGATCTTGTCCTGATAAATACTTTTTCTATTTTATTTTTATTTAAATCAAATCCGATAACATTATAGTTATTTTTCAGCAAAAGTTATTGCTAATGGTAAGCCTACATAACCTGAGACCAACAACACATATTTTTAATATGCATACTTTTCAGTCTCCTATAATTATTTTTAGTTTTTATTACTGTTTCTAACATTACTTTTTATATTACTTAATATATTATTATTTTTAAATGATATTCATTTAATTTAACCTTTTGTGGAATAATTTTTTTCTATATAAAAGTCCCTTGGATTATCTACATTTTTCATTAGCTCTTCTTCATTTGAAAGATATATTGAAGCCTTACCAGTAATTCCAGGTAACATATCATTAGAGTTTTCTTTTTATAATATTCTTTTATACTCTGGTGTATCTGGTCTTGGTCCTACAAATCCCATTTCTCCTTTATAAATATTTATTAATTGAGGAATTTCATCTAATTTAGTTTTTTCTTAATATTTTTCCAATTTTAGTTATCCTCTCATCGTTTCCAATAGTTATAGCTCCATATTTTGCTACTTCCTATTTTCATTGTCCTAAACTTATAAATTTTAAAGATTTTTTCCTTATAACCAACTCTCTCTTGAAGAAAAAATATCGGTCCTTTTGAAGAAATCTTAATTAAAATCGCTATTACAATAGAGGGAATAAACAGTATAATCCCTAGCAATATTGCTATAATAAAATCAAATATTTTTAACAGATAATTTAGGCATTATTTTTTTAAACTCCTTAATTTTTCTATAACTTGATAAACTTCTTTTCAGTTAAGATTAGAACTACAAAGGTAAGTTTAAAAATTCTATCATAATAATAAAGAGCTTTTTCAATTTCATAACTTTTGACAAGTTGAATATGGTTTTTGTTGATGTATCAATCCCCAAATAGGTCTTGTTTGTATTCCAGCATCAACCAATTTTTGAAGTAATTCATCTCTTCCTATTCCATATTTCTTTTTTATCTATTTTTTTAAAGAATAGAACCAATGATTTGCTCTAATTCCTTCTACAAAAGGTAAAATTTCTAAACCTTCTATTTTTTCAAGTTCTTCTTTATATATCTCTATAGTTTTTAATTTTAGTTTTCAATAAAAAGCTTTCCAACTGATCAATTTGGCTAGTTCCTAAAGCTGCTTGTAAATTTAACATACGATAGTTATAACTCTATTTCATCATGAATAAAATACAAAGTATCTTTCTTTTGCTTGTGAAGATAAAAATCTAACTTTTTCTACCAATTCTTCATTATCTCCAACAACCATTCCACCGCCACCAGTAGTAATAATTTTATTAGCATTGAAAGAAAGTACTCCTATATCACCTATAGTTCCAGCATATTTCCTTGTATCTACCTTCTGTATATAGTAAGTTCCTAAAGGCTTCTGTTGCATCTTCTAGTACTTTTTAAAGTTATATTTTTGGCAATATCCATTATTTTTCCATATCTGCCATATTTCCAAAAACATGTACTATTACTAAAAGCTCTTATCTTTTTATTTGTTTTTATTTACTAATACTCCTTCTTTGAAGTCACATTCTTCTGAACAGAAATTTTTCTAATTTTATAGGATCCATACATAGGCTATCATCGCAGTCTATAAATATAGGGACTAGCTCCTAAAATAAGTTGTAGGATTTACTGCTGCTATAAATGTTAAAGTTGGCTACAAAGACTTCTTCATCTCTTTGAACTCCTAAAACTTGTAAAGACATATGTAAACCTGCTGTTCCACTTTGAACTCCTGCTGCAAACTTAGTCTTCATATATTTTTTACTTTTGTTTCAAACTCAGGTATAAAACCTACCTCCAGTTGAAACCCAACCACTTTCTAAACATTCTTTTAAATTATCTAAAATATCCATTGATAGATTAGGAACTGATAAATTAATCATTTTTATTCCACTCTCCCTTTAAAAGTACCAATAATACTAGCTAAAGTTCTTTCTCATTCCAATAGTATCATTATTCTTTATTAAATCTTTTAAGATTGTATAGTAATCATCTATATCAACCTGTACTTTTTCATTTTCCATATTAGTGATAAATATCTTATTATTTGATGTCTTTCTCAGATGAATTTACATCATATAGAAGTTCTTCAAAATAATTTTTCTCCAGGTCTTAGAAACCAACTATATCTATTCCAACATTTGAACCTGATAACTTTTATCATATTTTTTAGCTAAATCATAAATTTTTAACTGGCTCACCCATATCTAATATTAATATTTCTCCACCTTTACCAATAGTTGCTGCTTCTATAACTAACTGAGCTGCCTCTGGTATAGTCATAAAATATCTTATTATATCTTTATGAGTAAGAGTTAAATTTTTTCCTTCTTCTATTAATTTTGAAAATATAGGTATAACTGAACCATTACTTCCCTAAGAACATTTCCAAATCTAACTGCCATAAATTTTGTATTTGAATCTTTTTCTGAATATTTTTGAAATATCATCTCACAAACTCTTTTTGTTGCTCCCATTACATTTAGTTGGATTAACTGCCTTTATCTGTAGAAATTAAAACTACAGATTCTAATTTATATTTAAGACAACATTCAGCTACATTCTTAGTTCCAAATATATTATTTTTTTATAGCTTCTCCTGGATTATTTTTCCATAAGTGGCACATGCTTATGCTGCTGCATGGAATAATATCTCTGGTCTATATTTATTAAATAGCATATCTAACTTATCTAAATCTCTTACACTTGCTATCTCTGTCTTATAGTCTAAATATGGATATTTTCTTTTTAACTCCAACTCCATAAGATAAGAAGCATTTTTCATTAATTTCTATATTAATAATTCTTTTTAGGATTATATTTAGCTATTTGATTGATAAGTTCAGAACCTATACTTCCTCCACCACCAGTTACAAATACTATTTTATCTTGAATAAAAGTCAAATACTTCTTTTAGTGTTAATTTTTATTTCTTCTCTACCTAATAAATCTTCTAACTTTTATATTTCTTAATTGTGTACTTAAAGTTTCCTTCTTCAATTAAATTATCTACATTTGGGTAATATTTTTAACAGATACATCCTTTAGTTTATTTAATTCTTTTTAAAATATTAGAAATCTTTACTTTTGTTCTACTAGAAGGCATAGAGATTATTATCTTTGAAACATCATTTTTTTCAACAATTTTTTCAACATCTTCTAAAGCCACCCTAGAACTTTTTAAACCATATACTTTTTCCACCCTTTTTTATTAGGATTATCATCTAAAAACCAACTATTTTATATGAAAAAAATTTGGATTTATCCTAGATTCTTTTAACTAATAGTACTCCTGCTTCTCCAGCTCCATAGATAAGAACATTTTTCAGAATTTATATCACTTTTTCCTATATCCCTTTCATTCTAGTTAAAAACATCAAAGAAATCTTGAGACTATTAGTAGAAAAGTAAAATATTATCCAAGTCTCAAAATACAGACTGCTCTTTAGTATCTAGTCTTAAAAAATTCTAAATATATATGATAGAATTGTTGTAGAAGAACTTAAAGCCACTAAAGACATATATTCTAGAAGTCCCACTGAATCTCAACTATTATTATATATTTTTTAAAATAAAATATATAATACAAAAAGAAAGATTAAAATAAATTAGAATATTTATATTTTTATTTGTTATCTGAAGTTGATCATATTTTAAAAAAATATTGAAATCACTAATGATATATTTAATAAGAATATATCTATTAAAAAAATTTCACTAGTTTTTCTTATGAGTGTTCATGATAACCTCCATTAATTATTTTGCTTTATTTTTTTCTTATATCCTTCTATAAATTCTTTAACAAATGTTGCAAACACACCTAAAGCATAGACTTAAAAACTAATCCTATAGCTAATTTGATTGCATTTCCTGATTTTTTTCTTTTTATATTAATAATCGAGACTATCATATTTAATAAAGTTTTCTGCTATTTAATTCTAAATCTATCAGTGTCTTTATAGATTGATATTCACTTTCAAAATGTCTTATATTTTTCGTAGTAAGTATCTATATTTGACACTTGTATAGGGTAAATATATTTAAAATAGTTGTTATCATTTGTTCCTGAACCTCCAGAAGAAATAGAAATCTTCCCATCAACCGCATTTTCTTCTAATTGTCTCTTTTAGCTTTGGTAAAGATTTTTCTAAATAGCCTTTTCTTTCTTCTAAATAATCAAACATATTTTCCTTTATAGTATTGATTTAAAATATCTAAATAAGTCTTCATAATACTATCTGAAACTGCTCTATTTTTATCAAGCTTTTTTATTAACTCTTACAGTTGTTCTATATGAATCTGGAGATATTAATCTTGTTCTTCCTTTAGTTTTTAGCCATTTCTTGTAGAGCTACTTGTTTCTATTATTTTATTTTTCAGTTAAAAATCTCTTTTTGTATTAATATCATCTTTATTTTCTTTTACTTTTTCTTCATAAAGACCTTTTTAATTCTGGATTTTCAAACAATAATTCTAGATATTTATCATCAATAATATTTCCTTGGGATTTTTTGAGGATAATATATATCTTTTCCTATATAACTCTTTATTTCTTCATAGTTCAATGTATAGTTGATGTAAGTTGTATTATTCTTATCAAAAATTATAGCTACATATAAACAAGTCACTAATAGATCCTATTATAGTAACTATAATAAATATTTTAATGTAAAAAGATATTAAAGTATCTCATAGATACTTATCTCATCTTCTTCATAAAAATTATCTTCTATCTTTACTAATTTATTTGACATACCTTCTCCCTTATTTGTTATTATCCTTAAAAATATCTGTCTATTGCATCTTTCCAATCTGGAATAATTACTCCCTAATTTTTCCTTTATTTTCTTTACAACTAATTTACTAAATTTTGGTCTTTCTGCAGGTAATCCCTAAATCTTCTCTTTTTTTACTGCTATTAAATTCCCTTGCCAAGAAATTTTTATCTAATATATATTTAGCTTCTTCATATTTTTGAAGCTATTCCATCATTTGTGAAATGGTAAATCCCATTTTCAGCTGAACTCTTTTAATAGTTCCCAGCTATAGTAAGCTAAATCTTTTAGAATAAGTAGGAGATGAAATTTGATCATCAGTTACTTTCAATTCATTTTTCTTTAGATAATTCTATTATCTTATCAACAAAAGTTCATACTAGCCTTTACCAAAAACCCAAGAAGTTCTCACTATATACATTTTTGAAGTTATTTCTGGATTAGCCATTACTTGTGACACTAGTAATTCTCCTTCATACTTAGCTTTTGCATAAGTTGATAGTGGATGTGGCTCATCTTCTTCAGTATAGCCTGTAGTATCACCATATAAATAGCTAGTTAGTAATCCATTAAAAACAAAATCACTTGAATATGTTATATAGTTTGCTCCTATTTCAGCAGCTATATTAGCTAGAGTTGCTGGTGCTTCTGCATTTAGCTTATAGCATAATTCTTTTTCTGTTTCTGCTCTATCTACATAATTATATACAGCACAGTTAATTATAGTGTCTATCTTATAGTTTTGATGCATAGTTTGAACATAGGCTCTTAAAAAAATCACCATTAGTTATATCTATTTCATCTTTATCACTTGCTATATACTTTTTCTCCAATAGAGTCAAAGCAATTCTTTAAAGTCTGTACCCTAACTTCCCATTAGCTCCAAATATTAGTTTCATTTTCCTCTCCTATACTCTTTAAAAGTTATATTTTTATCTTTTTCCGATATTATTAATTCTTTTTCTTTTTATATTATATTTATCTAAATTCCAATCTATATTTAAGTATATATCATTCCAGATAATCCCAACTTCACTTTTAGGATTATAGAAATTATCACACTTATATACAAATTCTGTATCATCTTCTAAAGTAAAAGAAAAACCATGTGCAAAGCCTCTTGGTCTGAACCTCCCACGACTGACACCCTACGAGTGCTAGAGTTGCGGGTTCCAAAATCTTTAAAAATCTTTTAAAAATTTTTCTAAAGTTTGATAGCTTTACACTACCCTTATTCTTTTAGGTGTGTTCAGCTCACCTCTATTGTATAGGACACTTAAGTCCACAACTTTACTTTTTCCTTAGAATATTTAATGCTCCATTACAATCTGCATTTATAAGTTTACCTGCGCTTGTTTGATATAGTCCTCTTTTTATTCTTTTTCCACTGAATATATATTCTTGTAGATTTTCTTTTATCATATATTGAATTTCATCTCCATCAAAGAAACTTGCTTTTTGATGTATAACTCTCTTCTTGTAGTTTAAATTCTACTCCCATATAGTTTACATAGATATATTAATTTATCTCTTAATTTTCCATATGGTATATTTACAAAGTTCTGATTATTTATACTTCCAATATTTGATTTTCCTTTTGAAAATCTTCATTATATCCTAGAACTAATTTTCCTATATCATTATTAAGACAATAATTTAGAATTGTTCTTGCTGCTTTTGAAAGATAATCATTTATGCGATTATTTCTCTTTCTAGTTATTCTCTTTTGCCTTAATGTTGTGCGCTCAATCTTTTTGCTTATCTTTTATACTTTGTAATTTTGCATTTATCTTATTATAGTATTGATTAATAGATTTTAATTTTCTACCATCTATTATGAATGAAGCTCCAGTATTTGTAACACAAGTACAAAGATTATCTATACCTAAATCAATTCCTAGTACATTTTCTTTATTTAATTCCTTTGAACTTCTTCTACCTCATAAGTATATTGAATTTCAAAAGTACCTAGAATGTTGTTTGGTATTATTCTAATTTCTTTTATCTTCTTGTCTTTTTAATACTGATGGTAGCTTAACTTTTAACTTCCTGATGAGTTTTCTTAAAAAGAATTTGAATAAGGAACTATCAGCATATCATCTTTTAATCTAACAAAACCTATAACAAGGTTGTAAAACCATCTTTAGCAAGATAATTAGGTAATTTTATTTTACCATTATATTGACCATTCTTAGCAAGTTTTTAAAAAGTGCAAAAGAATGATTTAAAACTTTCATCTACTTCTTTTAAAATTTGTTGAGCCATATTAGAATTTAACTTCTTGTAATTCTCACTATTTTTTAAGCATCTTATAGTTTTCATTATAACTTAAATACTTTTTATTGTTAAAATAGTGTTGTCTAACATTATATATAGCTTGATTTTTTAAATTCTTAGCTATATGGCACAAATATTTTAAAATTTTAAACTCTTTTACTAAGATGTTTTACTTGTTGTTTTAATGTTAAATACATATAATCACCTCCTTTTCATCAGAGATATTATCCATATATTCTACATTTTATCCATTAAAAAGTAATATATTTATTTTTAAATATTTTTAAAGTTTTTAAAACCCCACAACAGTGGAGCGTCGTTCACATAAATTGCGCTACTACTTATGCAGTTCTCTTATGAACTTCTTGTTATCTCTAACAAGCACAGACTATATCTTATCCATAGTGTATCTCAACACCTTAGGCGAAACCACTTTCAATACCAATCACTTGTATTGTACTCCCTCACGAGGATAGTCGTTGAACTTTCCTTTTCAGGCTTAGCTGCTGATTGTCTATTATATAATGTTTAGGATTTAACCTTGCACCATCTAGTATATTTTTCTGTTTCGCCACCATCACACTTATACCATGTTCTTACTTAGGTATTATGTTGTGGTTATACTAGCTTTAAGAGTTCCCAGCAATTCAGTTTCTTTTGTTGCACGGTTTTGCTCTGTGTCTACATACAAGTTTCCTATATGCTTACTAAAATCTTCGTGCAATTCATACCCTACGAGTACATGTCTCATGACTAACACCCTACGAGTGCTAGAGTCACGAGTGTTCTTGCACTATTTAATAAATAGCATCTCGCTTATTTTTGTCATTCAATTCAACTGCTTCATATTTTCCAAAAGTTTTCACTATCTTCTCTTAAATCTACTGTTACATCCAGTACTGCTCCTCTTAGTACATATACTAATTTTGCTTGAGCATACTCATCTTTTTGAAAGTGTAATCCTCTTAAAACACCTTTTAAGATTTAGAATGATTATCCTGAACAAAATACATTTTCTATTCCTATTTCTTTAAAAGGTATTATAATTGTAACTCTCATGAAAAAAATAGCCCTCTACTATCTTTAAATATTTTCTGGCTTAAGAATAAGTAGATTCTGTATCTTTTGTCTCTATCTTTTTCTATAATATTATCCTTACATTCCCTTTTATATTATAACACTATATTTAACTATATAAAAAGCTTTTTTTGCTATATATTCAATAGAATAATTACTGCAATCCCTAATATGATTCTATACAGTCCAAAATGAAGCAAAACTTCTTTTTTAATAAAATCCATAAACCATTTTTATAACTATATATGCAACTACAAAAGCTATTGCTGAACCTAAATGCTAAATAAGACCCATTCCATTTCTGTAAAAGCTAAAACCATTTTTTTAAAAAGCTTTAAAGCAGTTGCTCCAAACATAGTAGGTATAGCTAAATAGAATGAAAATTCAGCTGCTAGTGGTCTTGATAAACCTAAAAGTAAAGCTCCTATTATAGTTGCATCCCTGATCTTGATGTTCCTGGTATCATTGCTAAAGCATTGAAAAAAATCCTATTAAAAAAATGCTGTTCTATATTTTTAAAACCACTAAATCTTTTTAACTCTTAGGTTGAATATCTTTTAATCTTATATACAACCTCTATTGCTATGAATATAACTCCATAAACTATTAAAGTTATAGCTATTGATAGTCACATTATCCATAAAATACTTTATCTATTATATCATCTAATAGTAGACCCTATAACCATTGCAGGTAAAACACCAACTATAATTTTCAACCATAATCTAAATTTTCAAAACAAATTCTTTTTTAGTTCTTTACAAAAGGACTTATATCCTTCCAAAAATAAACAACAACTGAAAGTATTGCTCCCAATTGTATCACAATTAGAAAAGCTATTAGTAAAAGTTTCAGATAAATATTCTCCACCTATTAATTTTTTTACTAATATCATATGTCCTGTACTACTAACAGGTAAAAACTCAGTAATCCCTTCAACTATTGCAAGGATAATAACTAGTATAATGCATTCATTCTTTTACCCCCAGATTATAAATAAGAATCTTCCTTTAGCTAGAATAGTTTTTGGACATAATCCTTTACTCCTTCTTCTAAACTATGCATTTCTTATTATATCCTATTTCTCTTAATTTATTTATTTTTGCTTCTGTAAAATATTGATATTTTCCTTGTAAGTCTTCAGGCATCTCAATTAATTTTACAACTTCATTTCTTTATCTAAATTATCATTAGAGGCTGCCTCATTGTTGCCATAGATAAATCCATAAAACTTCTTGCTTTTACCAGTACCTATATTATAGATTCCAGATTTTACATCATTAGTTAACATAAAATACATTATATCTACAACATCTTTTTACATAGACGAAAATCTCTTAATTGTTCTCCATCTTTAAATCCTTCTTTATATGATTTGAAAAAGTTTTACATAACCATTTTCTTTATATTGATGATATGTATGGAAAAACCATTGAAGCCATTCTTCCTTTATGATATTCTTGTGGACCATATACATTAAAAACTTTAAACCCGTTCCATTGTTTAGGCTCTGTTTTCTTGTTTGATGCCCAGTCATCAAAAAAATTTCTTTGAATAACCATATTTATTTAGAGGTCATTAATTTTTGTAGTTCTTCTGGACTTACATCATCATTATAACCAAGTTCACCCATACCATAAGTTGCAGCTGAAGAAGCATAAATGTATTTTATATTTTCATGCACAGAAAATTCCATAAAGAAATTTAGTATAGCCAAAATTATTGTCCATTAAGAAATCTCCATCTCTTTCTGTTGTAGCTGAACAAGCTCCCATATGGATGACAGCTTCTATCTTATCTGCATTTTCTTTAGAAGATAGCCATTCTTTTTAAATCATCTCTTATCAATCCAATCATAATATTCTCTTTTTCTAATATTTAACCATTTATCTTTCTGTTCTTAATTTGTCAACTATTAGAATATCTTTTATTCCCATTTCATTTAATTTCCATACAAAAGCACTTCCAATCATTCCTGCTCCACCTGTCACAATTATCATTGTACTACCTACCTCCTTTCTATATCCAACTAAAAAGTATAACATTTTTATTTTTAATAAAAAGTAGAAATTCTTTATTATATCATACAATATATTCGTAAAACTTTATTTTTATATATCAATATTTACAAAAAATTTGTGGTAGAAATATAACAGTCATTATATAATATTAATTTTTACTGGAGGAATACAAGTGAAAAAAATAATTTTTTAATATATATTTTTTTATTTTTAATTTTACTTACTCTAAAAATATTGAGTTAAAAATCAAGGAAGATATTGAAATTGAAAAATTTAGAGAGTCAAATAAAAAGTTTTTAGAGAATAAAATTCAAACAATAAAAATTGAAAAAATGATAAAAATAAAAATGATTTAAAAGTTGCCTTAGTTCTAAGTGGTGGTGGTGCAAAAAGGTTATGCCCACTTAGGTGTTTTAAAAGTTTTTAGAAAAAGAAAATATAAAAATTGACTATATTCTGGAACAAGTATAGGAGCTTTTTAGTTGGAACTTTGTATTCAATAGGTTACATGTATTGATGATATTGAAAAAGTTTTGGATAACTTAAATACAGAAAGTTTTTAGAATCTGGAACTGATTTATACTAGGTTTAGATTTAGATAAAAAGAAAGTTTAAAAAGTATAGTTTTTATATTAATTTTTGACAATGATTTGAATTATTCTCTGCCAAAAGGACTTAGAGAGACTGAAGAATTTTTATTTAGTTGTTAAAAATTTACTAGAAAAATTATGAAAATATTAAATAAATTTTGATAATTTTCCTATACCTATAAGAGTTAGTTGCAACTAAACTTAAACACTGGAGAAACAAAAGTCTTTTTCTGAAGGAGATATTGCAAAAAGTTTTTGACTGCAAGTATGGCTATTCCTACAATTTTTTGAGCCTGTTGAAAGTAAATGGTGACTTTTATGTTGATGGTCTTGTAAGTAGAAACTTACCAGTTGAAGAAGCCTATGATATGGGAGCAGATATTGTTATAGCTTCTGATATGGAGCTCCTGTTGTAGAAAAAGATGATTATAATATCTTATAGTGTTTTAAAGTCAGATGGTAGCTATACAATCTTCTAATATAACTAAAAGTTCTCAAAGAGAAAAAGCTATCTATTTTAATAAGTCCTGATGTTAAAAAGATATCTCAGCTCTAGATTCATCAAAAAGAAAGAGATTTAATAAAACTTGGTAAAGTTGCAGCAGAAAAAGAATTAGATAAAATTAGAATTACTCACTAAAGCTGATAATAAAAAAAAGAAAAACAGAAAAATTTTTATCAGTGATAATGATGTAAAAATTACCATAAATAAAATAGAATATAATGAAAAATTTAGTGATAACACTATTGTAGTTTTTAAATGATATCTTTTAAAAGATTTACTGAATAAACCTATCTCTAAAAATGATATAGATAAAAAAATAATTGATACCTACAGTTCTAAATACATGGATAAGGTCTACTACACTATCGATGGTAATACTTTTAATTATAGATGGTGAAAAACCCTCATTCAAACAAAATAGGTTTAGGATTTAATTACTTAACTGGCTATGGTACAACTTTTTTAATATAGGTTCTGATTTAGTTTTTTAATGGAAAATTCAATAATAATATTAACTTCAACTTTAAATTTGGTGATTATTTAGGTGCTGACCTTGCTACTCTTTCATACTATGGTGTAAAAATAGATTTGGTTTTCTTACAGATATAGGTTATGATGAAAATCCATTTTTTTCCTATATGATAATAAGAGAAAAATCTGCTAAATTTATAAGTAGGGAAGCATATTTTTAAACTAGGTCTTTTTACTCAACCTACAAATAATACTATGCTTTCTTATGGGATTTTTATCTAAGTTCTCTAGTTTAAAAACAAGATACTGGTGGTAATGAAACGAAGTCTTTAGAATACTCTGAAAATTCTACCAAAAACTTATTTAAGCTATAAATATAATAGTTTAGACTCTATAACTAACCCAATGAAGGGAGTTAAAAGCTGACTTTGTATACAATTTTTTTCAAGTTCTTTTGGAAAATCAAAATCTAATTTATACGGACCTACCTTTACTCTCAAAGGATATGTTCCTGTAAATCCTAGATTTTTCTCTTATGTATGGTTTAAATTATTCCAGTCTTAGAGGAGATAATATAAGAGCTGACAGAAGAATTAAACTTGGGGGTATGTACACAAATATAGACAATAATGATTTTGAATTCTATGGTTATAATTATCAAGAAAAAAACAAATGAAGGATTTAATTAATCTAACTTTTAGGTTTTAAAACATAAAATTGTGTATTCGCTTTATTTTTAATACTAAATTTAATATTGCTACATTTAATGAAGATAATCCAATGCAAAGATATAACTCTAGAATGTGGAAGGATTACTCTCAAGGTTTAGGTTTTTCTTTAACTTACGATTCTCCTATAGGACCTATTGAATTTTCTGTATCTTCAGATTTGCAAAAATATAAAAACCTATTGGAAGTATATCTATTGGTTATAAATTTGATTAATATTAGGGGTTTAATTTATGTTTCAGGATTTTGATGTTATGAAATTTTTTTAATTCTTGCAGTTTTTTTGTTTTACTGCCTCTGTTGTTGATGCAATTTCTGGTGGTGGAGGTCTTATTTCTTTACCAGCATATTTTTGCAGTAGGTTTCCCTCCACATATAGCATTGGGTACAAATAAGCTTTCAGCTTTCCTTTCTACTTTTGCCAGTGCATTTAAGTTTTGGAAGGCTAAAAAAATTAATGTAGAAATTGTCTCAAAATTATTTGCATATTCTCTTGCAGGAGCTGTTTTAGGTGTTAAAACTGCTGTTTCTATAGACACAAAAGTATTTTTAAACCTATTTCTTTTTGCAATTTTAATAGTAGTTTTTTTCTTTATGCTTTTAAAGAATAAATCTATGGGTGAAGTTAACTACTATAAAGGTACTACCCCAAAAAAACTATTTTACTTGGAAAAAAATAATGGCTTTTTTTGTTTAGGTTTCTATGATGGTTTCTTAGGATCCAGGTACAGCAGCATTTTTTTAATGTTTTTGTCTAATTAAAATATTTAAATTAGATTTCTCTTCAGCGAGTGGAAACACTAAGATTCTAAATCTTTCGAGTAACTTTTGCAAGCTTAGTTGTCTTTGCATTTTTTTAGGAAAATTAAATTGGCTTTATGGTATACCCTATAGCTCTTGTTATGACTGTTGGAGCTATTATTGGTGCAAGACTTGCAATACTAAAAAGGAAATAAGTTTATTAAACCTGTATTCCTTGTAGTAACTATAGTTTTAATATTAAAAAAATGTCTGTGGAAATATTCTTTTTAAATATTGTATGTAGTAAAAAAACAGTTCACTGCTAGCTAAATTTCTTAACGATAAAAAAATCAAGAGTTCGCTGTAATTTCAGCAAACTTGCTGACAAGTCAGCTTCAAACACGCTGACAATTACTCGGCTCACTCTGTTTGATTTTTTTATCTAAAATTTAGAATGCAGTTTCACTTGTTTTTTTACACATATTTTAATTACATTTTTAATAAATTTATTTACACAAAGATGGGAGAAAAAAAGTGGAAGAAATAAAAGTATATAAATTGGAAAATGAATTTTTTTGAAAGTTGAGTTTTTTTAAATTTAGGAGCTACTATAAAAAAACTTGAAGTAAAAGATAAGAATGGAAATTTTAGAAATATTGTTCTTGGTTTTGATGATATTGAAAAATATAGAAAAAAATCCTGCGTATTTTTGGAGCTATAATAGGTAGAACTGCTGGAAGAATTAAAAAAATGCAGAATTGAAAAATAAGAGACAAGGTATATAAGTTAGACAGCAATAATAATGGAAATACACTACATGGTGGAAAGAACTCTATCAGTCATAGATTTTTGGACAGTAGAAAAGATTGCAAAATAGTTTAGTTTTTTTCTATAGATAGTCCTCATTTAGATAATGGTTATCCTGCTAATCTTAAAATTAAAGTTAGCTATATTTTTAAATAAAAAAACGAATTGGAAGTTAGATATTTTGCTAAAAGCCGATAGTCTAACTTATTTGAATTTAACTAACCATAGCTATTTCAATCTAAGTGGAAATCCTGAAAATAATATCTATGAAGATATTTTTAAAAAAATTAACTCTGACTATTTGGTTGGTATAGATGAAAATTCTATACCTTGTGAAACTATAGCTTTAGATAATAATATTTTTTTGACTTCAGAAAGTCTAAGAAATTAAATGATTTCTTTATAGGAACTGATGTTCAAAAAAACTATTGCTAATAATGGTATAGATCATCCTTTTTATCTTCAATGAAAAAAATAGGAAAATTAGAAATAGAAAATCTTGAATCAGGAATTAAGATGTTAGTGAAACAGATAATCCTGCTGTTGTTATCTACACAGGAAACTATCTGCAAGATATAGCTTTTTAAGAAACACTCAGCTATTTGTTTTGAAACTCAAGAAGTTCCAAATCTATATCTTAATCCAAATTTCATAGATGAGAATAAGGATTATGAAAGATATACAAAATTCATATTTAACTAGATAAAAAAATAGCTCATTACTGAGTAAATTCAGTTATATCTAACAATTACTTGCCAGCCTATAATGGTTCTAGAGCTCCACAAAAGCTCTTTCACCATTATAGGACGTCGCAATAATCTTGTTAAAATTGAAGATTTAACTTTTGCAACAGCTCTAAATATCTTCTTAGAGATGGAAACTTTATTGGATAATCACTTAAACTATTTTTTTATTATATTCACTATAACTCAAGAATTCAAATATATATTTTTTTCTGATTTCACATAATCTGTTATCATTAAGATTTAATAAGTTTATTGTATACTTAGCCTTTTTCATATTTTTTTCTCCATCCTTAAATATTGAAATTATTTTTCCCAGTTTTTTTATATCATACTTAAAATAATCTTCTGGATTTTTCTGTAACAGGATTGATAAAAAGCTCATTCCACTTATTCTCTTTTGAATTCCCACATCTTCCACTTTCCATACAACAAGCAATAAAATTATTATAATCTGACAACAGTTTAGGAAATTTTTTTCCTTTGGTCTAATATGTTCAATATGACTATTTTTTTAAATTAATTTCTGTTTCACAATAAGGACAACAACTATTTTTCTTGCTCTTCTAATAGATATTGTTTTAAGACTTGTTTAATTTCTACAGTAAAAGCTATCCCAATTTATTATTTTATTTTTTTACTTTTTATATTTTTGTAAATTCTTCTGGCTCACTTTTTCTTATTTACTTTCAACATTAGAATTCACCTTTTTGTTTTATTTTTACATCCATATCTATAAGAAATAAATCTTCATCTGTATTTCCTAATATTTCTAGAAGCTCACTATATTTTTTTCTTTAAATTCTTTTTGTGTCATACTTATCTTCATCTACAAGTTTTCTAAGTTCTTCTAAGTCTTTCTCTATCTTTTGGTGTTCTAACTGATTCTAAACCCATTATATCTTTAAGAACTCTGTCAACAGGTTGTCCATATGAAGAATATAACTCATCTCCTGTTTTGGCTTCTATTTTTGCCTTTTTTTCATCTCTATAAAGAATAAAAAAATATTTTTCATTAGAAACGCTTCCTAATATATGTGAGAGTGAGTTGCTAATATTATTTGATTATTTTCTCCAATTTTTCTTATACACTTCTATTATTCTTTGTTGCCATTTTTGGATGTAATGACAATTCTGGTTCATCTATCAAAATTATAGAGTTATTAGGTTCTAACATTTTTTTATAGACAAAGTTCTTAAAAAAATAGTTGTTTTTTTCTCAGAGGACAAATCATTTATATCAAATTCTTCACCAACAGAATTTTTCAAAAAAATAGGCATAGTTTTTTTCATCTTTTGAAAAACCCTTTCAATTTAACATCTAGTTCTAAAATACTAAAAATACTATTTATCTCATTTACAATTATATTTGTAACTTCTTTCATAGTTAGATCTTCTTCAATAGTAGCAAGATAATTTCTTCTAGTTGCTATATATGATGGGATATCTTCCATAAGTTCAGAATTTACGATATTTATAAATTCATAATTTCTTGATAAAGTTGTTGATTTAGTTTCAACTTCTTCAAAACTATTATTTGCAGGAACATATATTATTTTTAGGTGGATTTTTCAAATCTTTTTTTGCTATTAAATCTTGATAAAATTTACTATCGTTATACTTTCCATAATGATATGCTTCAAAAAAATATTAGAAAAGTTTAATAATTCATATTCATCATTATTAGAAGTTTTTTTCATGATCTTCAGTATTCTTTTTTTCAAATTCTTCAAAAAAATATATCTAAATTAACATTTGATTTTTTTCTATATCATTGAAATCAATGCTTTTTATTATCAAAAAAATCTTTTTATAGATTCTAAAATAGTTGTTTTTCCCACTTCCATTTACTCCAGCTAAGACAATTACATCTAAAATTTCATTATCTTTCTTAAATGAAAGTTCTAAATCTTTTATTCCTTTTTATATTTTTTTATATGGACTTTTTTTCAATTTTCATCTTAACTCAATCCCTTTTTATATTTTTTTGTTTTAATTATAGCATAAATATTTTTTTATTCTAACCAATAATATTTAACACAAATTTA
>BNJS01004020.1_pt1 | contig 71891 bp, 111 predicted proteins | sample 8540461 | NCBI WGS metagenome assembly BNJS01 (sample SAMD00202454, study PRJDB9452) | human saliva metagenome | isolation source: human saliva | place: Japan
GGAAGTTACGTATTGTTGGGAATCGGCCTGCACTCTCCTTCCAGTCGCGACGACGCCGTCGGCTGTGCGAGCTCTGCTCACTGTCGCACCGAGCGGGGTCGCGGCGATGTTCGCGCTGGAGTGGGTCCGCGTCCTCTCGCGACGGCGGAGACCGCCTGTGAGCGACGTGCGGTAGATGTCCCGAGTCCGTCCGCGACTCCCAGAGCGGATCGACCGCCGGCTGGAACGGATGGACGAAGGGTGCATATCCGTCGAGGAGAGGTCGGTCTTCTCGTACCATCGCCGCCAATGGCAGGACGACGTCAGGTGAGAGCGCGTTGCCCTGCCATGCGGAAATTTCCGGCTGCGACGAGGAGGTCGAGCTTTGCCGTCGAGCGCACCGCCGCCCGGCTTTTGCGAGGCTCTGCCTTCTCCGCCACTTGGACCTCCTGCGGACGGACGGCAGCATCCTCCTCTTTGGAAGATGCTGTTCTCCGTGCCGAGGAATATTTCGAGAAGTAGTCGTTGCCCTCGCGGACGAGCCGAGGAGGTTGCAGCGCCAGACAGAAGGTTGCGGGAAGTTCTGCCAGGTGCATCGGGGTCCGCCATGCAAAGTCGAGGCTGCCGTCCTTCAGGCTCTTCGACATACTGCGTTGATGCCGTCTGCGTCCTCGTAGCCCGCCGTCTTTTGCGTCTGCGGCGATCTGGTTCGAGCCGCGGTTGAACGTCAGATGGGCGGGTGCCCAGCCAAGACGTGCCGCGAGCAGGGCGTAGTCCGCCGGATGCGTATAGGTGCCGTCCGTTTGCCGCCGCGAGCGCGTCCGTCTGGATCCCGTCGCTGCGCCACTGATCGGTCGCGAAATAGTAGGAACGACGTGGAGTTCAGCATCTTCGGCGTCTGCCAGTCAGAGCCCGACATGATGCGCGCCCAACCTCGTCGGACGGAGCTTCTCCTGCCCGACGTAGTGTGCCCAGCCGCCGCCGTTGCGTCCTCGCAGCCCGTAAAGACGGGAGATTGATGATCGTGCGGTAGACGATGTCGGCGTGGAACCAGTGGTTGATGCCGCCGCCCCGCGATGATCATCGTGCGCCCGTTCGTCTTGATCGCGTTGTCTGCGATCTCGCGCGCCGTCTTGATGACGAGCGCGGGCGCGATACCGTGTACTTCTCCTGCCATGCGGGCGTATAGGGCGTGTCGTCCTCGCAGGAGCCCGCACTCTCACCGCCGATGCCGCGGTCTATCGCGTAGTTCGCGAGCGTCGGATCGTGACCGTCGTACGAGCACCTCGCCGTCTGCGGTCTGGATGCTGCGCACGAGTGCGCGCGTCAGCGTGCGCTTTTCGCGGTCGTTGCCAAAATACGGCAGCTCGACCTCCACCGTCCCGGTCTTGTCATCCCAGACGGAGAGCGCAGGCAGATCTCCGCGCCCGTGCGCGGTTCTCCTCGCGGATGTTCCATTTCTCCTGATCGCGCCAGCGCTCGGCGAGTGTGTCCGTTCGGGATGACGTTCTCGCCCGTTTTATCGTCCACGACGTAGTAGCGGAAATCAGCGTGCTTCTACGTCGCGTCCCATGTCGCGCGAGGAGAGCATGCGTCCCGAGATACGTGCCGTCCGCGCGCTTTTCGACGCGCACGAGGAACGGGAAGTCCGTGTGTTCCGCGTGTACTCAAGGAAGAACAGGAACGGTCTTGTCGACGTAGTATTCCTTCAGGATCCGTGTCCCATCGCCATGGCGAGGGCAGAGTCACTGCCGACCTTCAGCGAGATCCACGTGTCCGCGAACATCGACGACTCGGCGTAGTCAGGGTGCGATGGAGACGACCTTCGTCCCCTTGTAGCGTACCTCGGACGCCAAAGTGTGCGTCCGGCGTACGCGTCGGCGCACGTTCGAGCCCCATGCGATGAGGTAGCCCGCGTTGTGCCAGTCGCTCGACTCGGGCGCGTCCGTCTGCTCGCCCCAGATCTGCGGACTCGCAGGCGGGAGGTCGGCGGTACCAGTCGTGAGAACGAGGAGCCCTACGCCGCCCATCAGCTGGACGAAACGGATGCCCGCCGCATGGCTCAGCATCGACATCGCCGGGATAACGGAGAAACCGAAGATGCGGTCAGAGCCATAGGTATACGCCGTGTAGAGCACGGAGGCGGCGATCAGCTCGCTGACCTCCTCCCAGTTGGAGCGCACAAAGCCGCCCATGCCGCGGGCTCTTTGTATTTTTCTGCTTCACGGGATCCGAGGCGATGCTCTTCCACGCCTCGTATGCGTTCGCGTGCGACGCGCGCCTCACGCCAGAGCGCCGCGAGCTCGCCGCGCAGGTACGGGAACTTCACGCGGTGCGGACTGTAGAGATACCACGAGAGCGTCGATCCACGCGGACAGCCGCGCGGCTCAAAGTCCGGCATATCGGGCGCCGTCTCCGGGTAGTCCGTTGCCTGATTCTCCCACGCCACGATCCGTTCTTGACGTGGACGTTCCAGCTGCACGAGCCCGTGCAGTTGACTCCATGCGTCGTGCGTACGGTCTTGTCAAATGACCAGCGATCACGGTACATGTTTTTCCCATGTACGCCCGCCCTCGCGCGTCTCCTGATGACCATCCGCAGAAGTCGACGTAGGAATCAGATACTTGAATTTTTGAAAGATGCTGCTCACGCCTTCACCCCTCCGCTGTTCTGTTTTAGAATCGCTGAATTTATCAGTGCTTCCTTGACACAGAAAAACACATTACATAGGTTCTTTTATGTTACTATAATCCTTGTCCCTAGAATGTGAGTAATATCACAGTTTTGGGCAATTTTCACAATCGAATGATATTCTCAATTCATATATGACGCATCTTACGCGAGGTTCTCATTATTGCTTTATGGTCATGCTAATTGCGTGAACATTTTGCTCGTTAAAAAAGAGCACCGCACGAAGGCCTCAGCCTCATGCGGTACTCCCGTGAGTGGTAAATATACGGATCATTTCGACAATGTTATCTCAGAAATCGACAGTTCCCGGGCGGTATGGAGCAGCATGAGCAGCACCCATTCTGCTCCTTACGCCCCAAGCGTCCCGGCCAATCGTTTTACCTCTTCCTGTGACAGTTCTGTTGCCTCAGCGATCTGAGAGAGCGTAAGCTTCCCCAGCGCAAGCAATGCCGTTGCCGTCCGACGCGCCGACTCGATACGACCTTCGGCGCGTCCCTCTTCCAATTTCTTTTCGCCAAATTTTTCCATCAGTTCACACATGGCATTGACCCCCTCTGCTTCTGCCTTAAAGTAATCGGCTCGTTTCGCAAGTTCCACATAATTCATCTGTTCCGGGCGCTCACAGAAAAAGTCCTGCATCAGCCGCCCGAGCGGTGTGTCGTCTCGGTTCGCTCCGTTGACGTAGAGGATATGCGCCCCATCATCGAATGGACGCTGCGTTTCTTGAACGATCCGCTCGACGTGATACAACGGGCATCCTGCTTGATAGATGTCGTTTTCCGTGATGAAGATCACCCATGTCTCCGGAAGTGCCGCGAACTCCGCTCCTTTTGCCAGCGCGCGCGAGTCCATCATGCTGCTGTTGTAGCGCGCCCGACGCCGCCAGCTGCGCCTTCGTTTGCCCGCTGGACTTCGCAGTCGTAGAGTTTCCCCTCGCTGTCCTCTGCCAGTACGTCAAAACGCACCCCGCGTCCGTAGAGATTGTCCGCACTCTGCTGGGTAACGACGCGCCGAACAACGAGATCGTCTCGATCAAAGAAGATGCGCAGCAGGGGCTGCATCCCCTCGGTATAGTTATCAAAGCATACGTTGAAAAACGTATCGTCGATCAGGCGGAGTTTTTGAATCAGTATATTGTACTCCGCAGGAATGTCCTTCTTGATGATGCTCACTGATTCGATTCCTCCTCTTACGCTACTATCATAGTATGCATTGGGGCGAATATTGTCAAGGCGGGAATATCAAGGCGCTCCTCGCTCAACGATAAAAGGAGCACCGCACGAAGGCTCAGCCTTATGCGGTACTCCCGTAAATCGTTTGACTAATGGAATCGCTGATAAAGCAGTCTCTCCGTTTAGCGTAGATTTTCGCTGACGTGCGGGAAAAAGATACGTCAAGACGATTGTGTTGAATTTATCAGTGCTTCCCTAAAAATCTTTTGTGAGAAGTTGACCTCTTTTTATACAATATCATGTTTATGCTTGCCAGTAGTGCGCATGCGACTGACGGTAGCCAGCGGAATCCTTTCGCTGAATTTCCGCTTCAAGTTGGCGCAGCTGTTGCTGAAGTGCCACTTTTTGATCAGAATCGCCAGCTTGATTGATTTGCGCCTGAACCGTTTGCCTCTCAGCTTTCAGGCTCTGCACTTCCATTTCTACGTTTTGGTCGGAGGACATTGTCATTTCCTCGTCACTATCAGGCTCCGCTCCTTTCGTCGCCGGAGCTGTTCCATCTTCCGCGCCAAGTGGTTGTGCTTGTACGTCTGCGCCCCGCCTTCAAGTGATTCTTCGCATTCTCCGACGGTTCATAGACTGCGGCAGAGCCAATCGCGCCAATCGAATGAGTGCCCTGCTGCGAGGCATTATCCTTTTGAGGTTTCGTCATGTTTGCACTTTGTGTTGCAGGACTCTGCGCAGAAATAGCTTGTACAGAAGTTGCCATATCTGATCACTCCTTGAGACTGTCCACTTCGACAACGCGTAAAACGAAGTCTACTGGACAAAACCAAAATCGTTTTCACATCATGAAGGATTCATATTATTCCCCGAGTGATGTCCACAACGGCACACACGGGGACAGCCTTTTGAGACCAAATGCCCCCTTTTCTAAGCTCCTTCTTTCTCCTCCTAACAATATTATCGTAAAAATCGCCCCCCTTATAATCCAAAATCAATTTTTATTGATGGTATACATCATCCGCTATAAGGCATTGAAAACAAATGTCCTTCTTATTGTATGAATCCTTCAACTATACTATAATGTAAGGAAACACTGATAAAATGAGGTCTGCCAGATTGGCGTAGATTTTTTCGTCCGAACGAGGTGGAAAACCGGACGCAGAGTGGTGCTCTGTGGAGGATTTTCCGCCGAAGTGCGGGCAAAAAAGATGCGTCAAGATGGTTGTACCGAGGTTTATCAGTGCTTCCTTAAGATAAGTATTGTGTCTTTTCGATACGAAAGGCAGGGTTATGCAGGTACAGGTGAATGTAAAGCGCATCGGCAAGCGCAGGAATGCCATCGAGACGCGCCCGTACGAGATCGGTACGGTGCACGATATCGGCGAGCTGATCGATGCGTTTGTGACGGCGGAGGTCACGCGGTTCAACGCGCGTGGAGGCGGGCGAGACGGCGCTCCGCTATCTGACGAGCGCGGAGATCGCGGATGCGAGCACGGTCGGCAAGGTCGGCTTTGGCGTTGACTATCGCGGGCAGGTGCAGAGTGCGGCGGCGGCGATTGAGAATGCGCGGCAGTCGTTTGAGGACGGCATCTACCGCATTTTCGTGAATGGGGAGGAGCTCGGCGAGACGTGCGATACGCCCATCACGCTGAAGGAGAACGATGAGATCACGTTTGTGCGCCTGACGATGCTCGCGGGACGCATGTGGTGAGAAACGGCTCAACGGAGGATGATGTGTTCATCCGATGATGCAGCGCTCCACGCGAACACCTCGTTGCGCAAGTGATCGTGCGCTTATCTGCCTAAATACCTGTGGCCTTCTTAAACGCGCTTCGCTTGAACGAAAGAAGTCCACAGGGGGCAGACCGCGCACTTTTCTCACTTGCTTCACTAAGGTTCGCTTTGGAGCGCTGCATCATGCTAGCATATACTAACCGGAGGAATACGATGATCAACTGGTATCTGGGCGATGAGGACATGGCCGCCCTTCTGGCGGAGCTAAAGGCGGCGATGCCCGCGCTGAATGAGCAGAGCCAAAACTGCTGAATTTTCTCTTTTTCCGTACGGACAAAAAGGGCGAGCCCGACTATGACTGGGATGTCGTTGTGACGAATTTCCGCCGCAACAAGAAGGACGTGGTCTGTACGGTGGACGATGATGTCCTGCCGCCCGCGCTCTACCCCGCCTTTGACCTCGCGATGGGCGAAGCGCTGCGGAAGGATCTCGTCGCTATCGCGCACAATCTCGCCGACTATCCCTACACGAACCGCTATACGCGTCGGCTCATCCGCTCGCACGACTATCATCAGCACGTCGGGCGCATCTGGACGCTGGTGGAACGGCTGATTCGCCAGCGTTTCTCCGGACTGACCGTGCCGCAGCTCCTGCGCGGCGCCTACGATGTGAAAAAGTACGGCGGCAGCTTCCTCGTGCCCGAGCAGGTCGCTGTGTGGATTGACCCGCGGCGATGAGGAAGTCCTCTCCACCATCCGTGAGATGCTGCTCAGCGAGAACAACACGAAGATCCTCACCTACGATGTGTTCCGCGCCATCTTCAAGGCACGCAATACGGAGCTCGTAGAACTCGTCGGCAAGCTCCTCCTCGCGGGAAAACTGCAGGAGGGGCTGCGGCAGGCGATCTGCGAGACGATGGACTGCGGGCGGCAGGAGCTACTTCGTCTACATCATGGGGCTGATCGAGGAGCACAACCTCATCCGTTTTCTCGTCCGTGCGCCGCGCCATCGCGACGACCATCGGCATCGGTACGGACAGCGAGCGCGTGGACGAAGCTCCTCGCGCTCATCATGCGCGTGCTGCGCGATCCTGCGGAGGGAGATGCCTTCGTCCACAGCGCGGACAATGTCGAGGCGATGGTCGGGCTGTGGAGCAAGGGACTGCACGATGTAAAGGATCTCATCGCCGCCATGGAGGAGATCATCGGGGAGGGGCGTCCGCACTCCGTCCTCCTCGTCTCGTACTTCCTGCACGCCCTGCAGGACGGCGCGGCCGAGCGGAGCGTCGCCAAGCGCGTCCTCCTCGGCATCACGGACGCGGAGCTCAGTGCAGAGGATATGAAAAAAGATCGCCTGCTATCTCCCCTTTGTCGTAGACAGTTTCTACATTCTGCGGGAGCTCGACGACTTCGTCGAGAAATTTGACCCGCAGGAGTATTTCGTGGACGCAGAGGAAGCCACGCGCTTCTTTGATCTCTGCGAGCGCGCCCGCGCCCAGATGAAGCAGAACGAGAAGGAGTACGAGGGGTGCATCTTCCCGTGGTACGGGGCGACCCTGCGCCGCGAGGATCTGGCGCGCACGATGGTGCTCGCTGCCCTCTGTGTGGACGGTGCGCTGACCGACCGCGTTGCGCCCGTCCTCTCGGTCTGCCACGCCGGGCAGCGCGTTGCGCCGCTCCTCCTCAAGGCACCGCTGGGCCCCGTGCAGGGAGCAGGCACTCATCGATCTCCTGCGCCTCGCTCCCGAGACAGCGGCGCGGATCATCCCGCAAGAACCCGGACGGCGACGGTGCCCGATACGGAGGTCACCGACACGCTCCGCACGGCGCCTGAGACGGCAAAGGATCTCATGGGCGGGGACTTCGTCACGCGCCACGAGGGCGACATCGCCGCCCTGCTGCGTCTCAAGACGGCGAATGTACGCCGCACGGTGCTCGATCTCCTCTACGAGCAGACCGACGCGCAGCTCCCACGACGATGGCAGGGCTCCTCACGCAGCGCGACGAACAAGCGGCTCGGCGCGCTCGACCGCTCCTGCGCTGCAAGGCGGACGGACGCATCCCGCAGGAGGAGCTGCTCGCTCTGGCGCAGACGATCAAGAAGCCGACGTCGGACGAGCAGGTGCTGATCGACGAGCTCGCACGCACGGGCGCGGCGGCAGAGGCGGAGGACGCGCTGTTCGATGCGGCATACGTGCCCGACTTCACCATTGACCTCCATGACGCAGCGGATGCGGCGGTCGCGGCGGGCTTTGATGCGGCGACGAACACCGTGCACGTCGTCAATACCGTGACGCTCGATGATATTTTTCCCGTGCACGGACGAGGAGCTGCTCTCGATCGTCAAAAACTCGACGCGCTCTACACGGCACGCGAGGACTATGAGTACAAGAGCCGCTGGAACGGCAGGGAGGAGACGACGCTGGCCTCGGGCTTTTACGAGCGTGCGGATACCGAGCGCGCGACGGGCGCGCCGACAATATCAAATACTATCCGCTCCCGGAGGTCTGGGAGAGTTCTACCGAAAGGAGATCAAAGACTTCCGCGTGCTCTATCAGCTCGCCATCGCCGTCTTCATGGCAAGGCGGAGATGCCCCTCTTTACGGAGGGCTGACGCGCATCACGGGGCAGGACTGGACGGCGTTCCCCGCCGCCCTTGCCGCCAAGAAGCTGAACCACTTCGCCGAGGGCTACAGGGGACGGCAGGGGAAGAATGTCATTCGCGTACTCCGAGACGCACGCAGAGGAGAACCGCCCCTTCGTCTTTGCCGCAGGGCGCTGCTGATGCGCCGCGCCTATGAGTGCTACGATGAAACGCTCTACCTCGTGGGCGAAAAGGGGCGTTGAGTTCGAGCACGTATCAGATCACGCACGACAATGCACTGATGCCAGGCCGCCCTGCGGGACGCGGCTCTACGCGGACGATGCGGGTTCGCACGATCCTACGCCCTGCGCCTGCGGCTCGCGGAGCGGATCGAGGATGTCCTCCTGCGCCGGGCGAGGCCGAGGGTGGCCTGACGGGCATCATCGAGCATGCGAAGGCGCACCTCCTCAGCATGGAGAAGGCGGACGGGTTTTTCCGCATGATCCTCGGTATGCAGGCGGAGGATATGGATGAGGACGCACGCCGCAATCAGAAAAAGGTCGAACAGAACCGCGTCCGCGTGCTCGAGCGCTATCGGAGCGGTGCGCTCCCCGACCGCAATGACCCCGGTGCCGCGCGCGCAGACGGAGGATGTGCTCTCCTTTATCACGAGGAGGACAGCGCGTCATCGACTGCATCGTCACGGCAGAGCTGCGGCGCGGCGTACGCCCGCGCTCCGCCGCCGTGGACAGCATCGCAGCGCGTCGAGGGCATCCAGCTCTTCGTGCGCATCCTGCAGGCGCTCGGTGCGCTGAAAGCTCGACCGCGGCAGCTGGTACGCGGGCTCGGACGAGGCAAAGGCATCGACGCTGAGCCGCCTGCTGAAGGTCAGCCACCCGCACACGGGCGAGACGGCCGCCGACCTAAAAGCGCGGCGCTGGAGGACGCAGGGCATCGCCCAGCAGCGTCTCGTCGAGGCGGCGATGTACGCGCCGCAGTGGATCCCGCTCATCGAGGCATGCCTCGGCTGGCGCGGTATGGCGAGCAGTGCTACTACTTCCAAGCGCACGCAGGCGACATCCCGAAGGAGCGCGCGAGCATGATCGCGAAATACACGCCCATACCGATCGAAGATCTGGAAGGAGCGCATTCGACATCAGCTGGTTCAAGGCGGCGTACAAGGAGCTCGGCAGGGCGCATTTTGAGAGTCTCTACGACGCGGCAAAGTACATCTCGAACGGCGCCAAAGCACGCGCGCGCTGCGCAAATTTGCCGATGCTGTACGCGGTGAACTAAAACTCGCCGATGTGGAAGGAAATCACGGCGAAGCGCAACAGGATCTCGTCATGTCTTTGCGGCCTGATTCCGCTGAAACGCGCACAGGACAAGGATATGCTCGCGCGCTATGTGTTCCTCCAAAATTTCCTCAAAGGAAAGCAAGCAGTTCGGGGCGCAGCGCCGTGCGAGCGAGGAGAAGGCGGTGGAGATCGCCCTCTCGAGACCTCGCGCGCGCCTGTGGATTTGACGATGTGACGCGCCTCGTGTGGACGGCGGAGACGGAGCTCATCAAGGCGCACGCCGATCATTTCACCCCGAAGGAGGTCGAGGATGTTGCGCTCTCCCTCGCCGTCGCAGTGGACGGCGCGGTGTCGCTCGTCTGCACGAAGGGCGGGAAGCCGCTGAAGGCCGTCCCGCGAAGCTGAAAAAGAACGCCTACGTGCTCGAGCTGGAAGGACGCGGAGAAGAATCTAAAGGAGCAGTACCGCCGCGCAAAGAAGATGCTCGAGGAGATGATGGAGGACGGCGCCGCTCCTCGCACGCGAGATCGCAAATGTCGACGACGTACAACCCCGTCATCGCGCCGCTGCTGGAGCCGCTCGTGTTCCAGTCGGGCACGGCACTCGGCTTTACGAGGACGGTGTACTCGTTGCCCCCGACGGCACGCGCACGGAGCTCGCAGAGGACGCGAGGTAAAGATCGCCCACGCGCTCGATCTCTAGAGAGCGGCACATGGGCGGCGTATCAGGCATACCTCTTTGAAAGGGCATCCGTCAGCCGTTCAAGCGGGTGTTCCGCGAGCTCTACATCAAGACGGCGGACGAGCGGCAAGGAGTCAGCCATCGCTACGCGGGGCATCAGGTGCAGCCCGCAAAGACCGTCGCCCTGCTCAAGACGCGCCGCTGGGTCATCGACGGCGAGCGAGGGGCTGCAGCGCATCTACTACAAGGCGAACATCATCGCGCGCATCTACGCGCTCGCCGACTGGTACTCGCCCGCCGACATCGAGGCGCCGACACTGGAGTGGGTCGAGTTCTTCGACCGTAAAACTTTCAGCGGCTGCCGATCGACGATGTCCCTGATCTCATCTTCAGCGAGGTCATGCGCGACGTCGATCTCGTCGTCTCGTCGCACACGTCGGCGGCGTCGATCGGGCGAGCCACTCGACCATCGAGATGCGCCGCGCCATCGTGCAGTTTAACCTGCCGCTGTTCAAACTGGACAACGTGCGGCAGGGGTGCGCACGCGCACATCCACGGCAAGCTCGGCGACTACACCGTCCACCTCAGCGAGCGGCGTCATTCCAGCAGAAGGCGGGTGCGATGGTGAGCGTTCTGCCCGTCCACAGCCAGCATCGCGGGCGGCTCTTCCTCCGTTCCTCGACGAGGATCCGAAGACGGCGGAGATCCTGTCGAAGATCATCCTCTTTGCCGAGGACGGCAAGATCAAGGATCCGTTCATCCTCGATCAGATCCGCGTGCGGAGGTAAGGAAGGAGCACAATAATCATGACCACCCGTCAAACGGGTGGTTTGCACGCCCCTATAAGGGGATAATACCGGCCAGCGTCTAAAGGCGCTGGCTTTCACTGTTCAAGCCATATTGCCCTTGACTCGTCACTGCCCTTAAAAGGGCGGTGGTACTACCTGCTTCCCTTAAAAAGGGTCTTCGTACTCTTTCACTGAGTTTATCAAGGCAATGTCATGCTTTTCCTGCTCTTGGATATATTTACGTATCGTTGCTTCATTCAACCCAACGGTACTCGTAATGCCTTCCGACCAAAAGTGCCGATTCCCAAACTTGTATTTCAAGTTGGCGTGTTTATCAAAAATCATCAAGGCACTTTTCCCTTTGAGATATCCCATAAATTGTGATAGCACTGATTTTTCGGTGGGATACTTACCATCATCATGTACATGATCCGGCATAAGGGTGACCTTCCAGTATCTCCACACCTTTATATGCACATAGCTGCCTCAGGATATCTCGAATACTCTCCTTGTATTGCCCATATATGATTTTCCGCCGATATTTCGGGGTGAACACGATATGGTACTTGCAGAGCCACTTTGTGTGGGATAAACTGTTTTGCTTTCTGTGCCATTAAGCATCTTTCCTTCTTTTTCTACTGGCTTGAACATCCTTAGTATAAGCGGGAAGATGCTTTTTGTAACTCTTTATCTTCCACCCGCATAGCGGGTGGGTTTTTCTTTCGTTCGCTACGCTCTCAGCTGGGTCGCGACCCATACAAAAACAGCGGCGGGAACAGATTGTTCCTGCCGCTGTTTTTGCTTTTCAGCTTAGTTCCTCTGTGCTGCGCGGTACGTACCCGCCGCCGTGTTCGCCTGCTGTGCTCCTGCACTCAGCTCGACCACATACGCATCACCGAATACCTCACGCGACGCCTCCTTGCGGATGTCCTCCTCCAGCGAGGTGAAGCAGCGCGCCAGAACTCGATGTCTGCGTACGCATCTTCCCCCATACGTGCCAGCCGGCGGATCTGCTCGCGCTGCGCAAAGTGCTGCGAACGGATATTGCCGACGTTGACCCCATCCTGTGCAAGCGTCGGAGCCGCCGTCCGCATAATCAGCGGAACGGGGATCTGCCGTGCAGGATCGTCAAGTACGGATGCAAGTGATAGTACTGAGACATCACGATCACCTCATTTCCTTATGAGTGTTTTGGACATTTCCTTTGTCCTATGGACATTATAGGATCTTTCCTATTTCTTGCCTACAGACTTTTTCCCAATTTGTCGCCGTTTACGACGCATTTCGATGAAAGTTTTATGATTTTTCATCTATGCTGTGAAATTCATTCTCTTATATGCTATACTTACATCACAGTTTTGAGGAATGTCTGAGTGGGTTCCTGTCAGTCCTTCCTCAGGGCCGTTCTTCACCATGCAGCTTCTCCCATCCTCTCCTACAAATACACAGCAAAAGACCGCACAGCTGCTCACTGCGCGGTCTTTTTGTCTGTCTTCCCTCTGTTTTGCGCTCACTTTCCGCCGTCTGCGTGGGGCAGATGGCAGTCGCGCCCCTTGATGTGGTCAAAGAGCCAGCGCGCAAGGAAATCGAGGATGTTCAGGAGGTACTCCTGCTGGTTCTCGATCCACCTTTTTCAAGGTCGATCTCTCCGACCTTTTTCATAAAGCGCAGGTGCAGCGCGCGGTGACTGAAACGGTGCGGGTCGCCGACGCTCTCGGCATACGCCTCCTCGCTCGCAAAATGCGTGCCGGCATAGGCGGCGAGCTCATCGAGGATCGCGACGATGCTTATCGTACTTATCCTCCGACGCATCCTCCATCACGAGCTCGTAGCACTCGTTCGTCAGGTCGAACAGCTTCGCGTGCTGCTGATCGACCGAGGCAATCCCCGTCAAATAGTCATCCGTAAACTCATACTTCATGGCGCATGTTCCCTCTTTCGTCTGCTTTGAGCGGCGACTCCTTTGGTATGAGAAACATTCTAATTACTTTGCCGCGGCGTCCTCTTCCTTCGGGATGCGGCAGTCCATCACCTTGATGTGCCCATAGAGCCAGCGTGCGAGGAAGTCGAGGATGCCGAGCAGATACTCCTGCTGGTTCTCGTCCACACTGTCCAGATCGACCTCGCTCAGTTTCTGGATAAAGCGCAGGTGCTGATACCGCTCGCTGAAGCGGCGCTCGTACTGCACGCGCTCCATGTACTCCTCCTCGTGGGCGAAATGCGTCGCCGCATAGTCGCGTAGCTCGTCGATGAGCTCCACGATGCGGTCGTAGTGGTCGGTGCCCGCATCGTCCATCACGAGCTCATAGCACTCGTTCGCAAGGTCAAAGAGCTTTCCGTGCTCTTTGTCAATCATATCAATTCCGGTCAAATACTCTTTCGTCAGTTCGTACTTTTTCATCGTCTGCATTCCCTTCCTTATCGTATCAGTCCCAGCCCTGAGGTGCCCAGTATCGCTCCGCCGCATCGACAAGTGCGAAGAATCCGTCCTCATCCGCCGCCGTCCGTATGCGCACGAGTTTCCATCGCCCGTCCGCCATGCGTGCCAGCTCCAGTGTAAAAGGCAGCCATCGGCGAGGAGCCGTCCGTAGGTGCTGTCGCGCCATGCAGTACAGCATCCGCATAGGCGCGGTCGCCGTCCGTGCGCACCGCTCCCACGGTCACGCTGTAGGCGGCGGCAAAGGCGCGCATCTCGTCGGACGCCCAGCGCGCCCTGCCGTCTGTCCGCGAGACGGGCACGCGTGCGACGTCAAAGTAGTGATCCAGCATGGCGCGTGTAAAAGCAATGTTCGCCATGCGACGCTCCGCCATGTAGTCCCGCATAAAGGCGGCGTCATGGCGAAAGAACCAGTCGCTCGGATGGCGCGCGTGCAGGGCGTCGATGTTCTCCGCGAGGAGTTCCGTGCTGTCCTCCGCGAGGCCCGCGAGGGACGGCATCCATGTCGACAGTACCGATCGAAGCCATCGCGATCCTCCGTCGCAACGGCATGTCCGATATGTGCGACGCCGCCTCGGGCGTATGCTCCTTCCAGTGAGTCGTAGCCCGCATATAGATGCAGAAGATGAGCGGCACGACCAGCACAGCGGCACTGCTGAGGCGCAGTTGTCGCATGATGAGCTCCTTCCTTTTTCTGTGTAGCTATCCGTCATAGAGAAGCAAGCGACGCAGTCCATGCCGCCCACCCTATTCTCCCGTCTCTCGATAAATGCGGAGACGACGCTCTGCCGCGCCCACCGCATAGGCAAAAATTCTTGCGCAGGTAGGAATCGATCGTCTGCCCGATGTGCTTTTTCCCCCATGTGGTCGGGGTGCAGTCCGTCCGTCGTGTACGCCGCCTCGAGCTCGCCGTTCGCGTCCGCGAGCGTGGAGGAGACATCGACGCTGAACTCCTGCTGACGCACCCAGTCGTTGATGTAGTCACGGTGATCCATCAGTCCGAGGGCGGCGTCGCGATCGTCATGCGTTTCGTCATCCACGCGGGGCGGATCGGCGTCACCGTCAGAAAGATCGGCGTGATGCCGTGTGCGCAGCATTTCTCCCCGAGTGCGGCGAGGTTGCGCACAGTCTGTGCGCCGTAGACGCCCGGGCGATAGTCGTTCACGCCGCCCATGATGATGAGGACGCGCGGCGCGAACGGCGGTACATCGCGGTCAAACCGCGCGAGCATATCCGCCGTCGTGTCGCCGCTGTGCCCGAGATTTTTGACGGGCACGGTGCAGTACGTTCCCAGTCGTAGAGGCGTGTGGGAGGGCGGCGGGGTGATCGCTCCGCCGCCGTGTGTGATGCTGTCCCCGATCGCCGCAATCGGCGTGTGCGGGACGACATCAGATATGTGCCGCCCGCCGACCAGTCGGAGATCGGCGTACCCTGCCGTCGTCACGCCGCGCGCAGCAGTAGACGTAGTGTCCAGCACGAGTGAACGCCGCATCGTCGTAGACATCCTGCTCGCCCGCCTGCAGGGGTATGCAGAAGACATCGCGCCCGTCGGCCGCGCGGCGGTAGACCTCGACCTCGTGATGCGTCTGTCCGCTGAGCGGGATCCACGAGTAGACGGGGTAGAGCGGCGCGTATGCCATCTTGTCATACTCCGCCGTGAGGACGGGCGCAGGAGGGTCGGCGCGTGCCTCGCGCACCGACTGCAGCGCCGACAGCTGCGGCAATCGGCGTGCCGTCGTAGCCGAGCGGCTGCACCGTCCAGTAGAGATCGTCCTGCGGCAGAAGCCCCGTGAGGGGGATGTGCACGCCCGTCGTATAGACGCGGCTGAGCTTCTGCTGCTCGACCATGCGCCCCTCCGCCGTGCGCACGAGGATGCGTACCTCATAGCGCACCGCACCATGATAGGGCTCCCAGCGCAGGAGCACGGAGGAGGGCAGCGCCGCCGCAGGCGGCGTGCGTACGCCGCTTCGCTCCGCACCGCGCTCCACGGATTTTCCTGCGGCGGATGCCTGTGTCATACTCACAACAAGAAGAACGGCAAGGAGCACCCCCAGCCCATGCCGAAAAAATCGCAGCTGCATTTTGGTCCTCTTCCACCGATCTGATATACTCTTCCCCAATCGCCGCTCTGACCTCTGCGAGCGTCGGCGTGAGTGCACGTGCCTCCTCCGTCGTCTTTGCCGCCGCCGTCACGCGAACGAGACAGCCGTCCTCCTTCGCGTACGTCGCCACCGTCGGGTTCTCCCCATCGACGAGTGCCCCGAGGCGATCGGCGACGGGCGATTCTCCGACGGGCAGTCCTTTCTCTGCCATGGAGTAAAAGCTTGATGTTCATGGAGACGAATACCCTTGTCGCTCTTTCCCGCGAGAAAGAGGCGGCACGCGTCCGCAAACATCGGCTTCATCTCCTTCGGCGAGGTAGGGGAGCATGATGCAGACGCGCCCGTCCTTCTCGATGATGACGCCGGGCGCCGTGCCGTGGTCGTTCTGCAGATCATCGCCCCTGGAAGGAACGGTCGCCTGTTTGCGCATGCTCTCCGAGAGGGACGCCGCGCTTTGCCGCGCGCTCCTCCAGACGGCGCAGAGCCTCCACGCATCCTCGACGGGCGTGCAGCCGAAGTAGGAGATCAGCATCTCCTTCGTCAGGTCGTCCTTCGTCGAGTAAGGGCCGCCCGTGGTGATGACGCAGTCTCCGCGCGTATACGCCACATCGAGTGCGGCGCGCAGGCGTTCAGGATTATCCCCGACCACCCGTCTGATAGTGAGGCATCAGCCCCATGGCGCGAGTTTCTGCGCGATGTGCTGTGCGTTTGTGTTCACGATATTTCCCGCGAGGCAGCTCCGTGCCCACGCTGATGATTTCTACGACCATGTACTTGCTCCTTTGACGATTTTTCCACTGATAATCAGGTGTTTCTATTCATTCTACTACAAAAATCCCGCCTAGAAAAGGTAATTCGCCCTTTTTGTCGAAATTACTAAGGAATCGCGTTTCTGCGTGAAGGAATCGCTGATAAAATGAGGGTATGCCAGATTGGCGTAGATTTTTGTCCGATTGAGAGCGGCAAACCGGACGCGAGCAGAGGCTATGGAGGATTTGCTAACGAAAACGGGCGAAAAAGATGCGTCAGATGGTCGTGCCAGGGTTTATCAGTACTTCCTGAATACGATGAAAAATAATTGGATTGACGGAAGGAATACCGCAGAAGCCCACGAAACTATTCGCCGCCCTTCTCACGACCGCCCTCCTTGCCCCTGCTCTCGCCCCTGCGGCGGAGGCGGGCATCGGTGGCAACATCGGCATCAACATACCGACCTCGCACGCGCCCGCTGTGCGCGCGGCATCGAACACCTACGCCGGGGTGCGCATCGGCGATCTCTCGAGGCTGACCGTGAACGAAAGAGCGGCCGTCTCCTGCTGAGAGCTGACCGTGCGCAACGAGGGCACGGAGGCGTATACCGTCGCGCATCCGACGGGACAGAACTATGACTTTGCCCCTGCTCGATGCGAAGGGGCGTGAGATCTGGCGCTGGTCGGACGGCATGGCGTTCACGCAGGCACAGCAGACGTATACGCTCGCGCCGGGCGCATCGAGGCTGACCGCCGAGATCGACCGCAAGACGTATAAGGAGCTGCGGGATCGTGCCCGTCCTCGTCGCGGCGGGGCTGAAGGACACGAATGTCCTCGTCTGCGCCGCCGTGCCCGACCCGCGCAGTGCCGGCGCATCCCCGCGCATCCACGGCGACATCGTGATCGGCACGGGCGGCTGGGATCGCTGGTGATGTTTCCGTGCTTCACGACAGCCCCCTCGCTTGCAGGCGGTCGTGTGCTCGTCCGCCTAAATACCTGCGGATTCCAAACGCGCTGCGCTCGGACGGTGAAATCCGCAGGGGCGGGTCGCACACTATTCCCTACCTGCTCCGCTAGGGAGTTGCCGTGAAGCATCGTTGCACTGGGGTTTTTATAGAACGATCAGCAATAGGTAAAGCACAAGGATAACAGTCTTGAAACAGATTATCATCAATGCGGACGACTTCGGACGACACGTGCTCATCAATCGTGCCGTCGAAACAGCCGTGCAGGAGGGCATGCTGCGCTCTGCAACGATCATGGCAGGCGGCGCGGCATTTTGCAGATGCGGCGGGAGCTCGCCGTGCGAACACCCGCGCTCGGGGTCGGCATCCACCTCACGCTCGTCGACGCTGCGCCCGTCCTGCCGCCCCGCAGGATCGACCCTCGTCACGGAGGAGGGCAGATTCCTCCCGATCACACAGCGCTGACCGTGCGCGTACTGCGCGGCATGGTGCGCATGGACGAGGTGCGCGCCGAGCTCGCGGCACAGCTGCGCCGCGTCACGGCGGCGGGCATCCGCCCGACGCACGCCGACAGCCATCAGCACATGCACGTCCTGCCCGGCGTCGTGACGTCGCGCTCGATCTCTGCGTGGCGGCGCATATCCCCGCCATGCGTGCGCCCTACGCGCCGCTCTTTGCGGGACAGTTCGGCGGCGTGGGGCAGTTCATCGGGCGCGCGGGGCTCGCCGCTCTCGCGCATCGTGCGGCAGCAAAGGCGCGGCGGCACGGCATTGCCGTCCCCGAGCACTTCGCGGGCATCGTCGCGGGTGAGGCGGTCGATACCGCCGCCCTCACACAGATCGCCGCACAGCTCGCGGACGGCACGACGGAGGTCATGCTCCATCCCGGTACGGACAGCGACACGCTCATCCGCGACTGCCGCTGGCAGCATGACTTTGCAGCGGAGCTCGCCGCCGCCTGTGCCCCCGCGGTGCGCGCGGCGCTTGCGGCGGAGGGGGCGGCCGTCGTCAATTTTCAGGCACTGGCACAGTAAGGAGGCACATGGACAAGATCACCATCATCGTGCCCTGCTACAGCGAGGCGGAGGTCATCCCCATTTCTACGAGGCTGTGACGGCGGCGACCGCTGCCGTCGAGGACTCGACTTTTCCTATCTCTTCATCGACGACGGCAGCCGTGACGGGACGCTCGACGCGATTCGCACGCTCGCCGACGCGCACGACAATATCCGCTATCTCAGCTTTACGCGCAATTTCGGCAAGGAGCCCGCGATGATGGCAGGGGCTCGACTTTGCGGACAGCGACGCCGTGCTCATCATGGACGCGGATCTGCGGCATCCGCCCGCCCTCATCCGACGATGGTTGCGGCGTGGCGCGCGGGCTACGACGATGTCTGCGGCAAGCGCACGGATCGGAAGGATGAGACTTTCCTCAAGCGCACGATGGCCAATTTCTTCTACCGCTCCATGCGGGCGGTCAGCCGCTTTACCCTGCAGCGCGCGACGTGGGCGACTTTCGCCTGCTCGATCATCGCTGCGTCGCGGCGCTGCGCCTGCTGCGCGAGAATCAGCGTTTCACGAAGGGGCTCTTTACGTGGGTGGGGTTCAAGAAAAGGAGATCCCTTTCAGGTGCGGCCGCGTGCGGCGGGCAAGACGACGTGGAGCTATCTCGCGCTGCTCTCGCTCGCCGTCGAGGATCACCTCGCTTTACGACCCGCGCCGCTGCGCCTGACGACGGTGCTCGGTCTCATCGTCTCCGCGCTTGCGCTCTGCTACATGGTCGTCGTGCTCGTCGATGCGCTCGTCTACGGCGACCCTGCTAGCCGGCTATCCGACGCTCATGACCGTCCTGCTCTTTCTCGGCGGCGTGGCTGCTCTCGCTCAGGATCATCGGCGAGTACCTCGGACGCGTCTTTGCGGAGAGCAAGCGGCGGCCGTGCTATCTGATCGACGAGCTGGATGGGGAGAGAGTTTGACAATGCAAAGCTAGCAAGGAGGATACATTGACACCGGCGAGATGACGGAGGGCACCGATACGGCGCGACGGCACTCACAGCCGCCGCCATTTTTGCCTTTATGCTCGCGCTCAATCACTGGATGCCCCTCCACCGCGACGACTACGACTATATGATGATCTGGAAGACGGGCGTGCCCATCGCATCGCTCTCCGATGTCCTCACCTCCGCCATGCGCTTTCTATCTCCTGCACGGCGGGCGCATGGTCACAGTGTTCTGTCTCGACCTCTTCCTCTGGCTCAGCAAGCCCGCTCTTTGACGCGAGCAAACGCGCTCATGTTCCTCGCGCTCTCCGTGCTCGTCATGATGCACGCACGCCGCTCTGCCGCACTCACCCAGACGCCGGGGCTGCTTGCATTGGCGGCACTCCTCCTCTGGCTCTCTCTGCCGCATTTCAGCGAGGTCGCCGTGTGGAAAAAGCGGCTCGACGGTCTATCTCTGGTCGGCGGTGCCCGCCTTCCTCTTTCTCCTGCCGTACAATCTTGCGCGCTAAAAGCGATGGGGATAGACAGCGGGCACGTCATGCGTGGGCGATCCTGCCGATGTTCCTTCTCGGCGTACTCGCGGGCTGGTCGATCGAGAACCTCGCCGTGACCGTGACCCTCCTCGCGTTTGGCTGCACGCTCTATGCGCGGCGGGCACGGCGCGTTCGCACCGTGGATGCTCACGGGTGCCCTCAGCGCACTCACGGGGCTCATCGGCCTCGTCGCCGCGCCCGGCAACTACGTCCGCTACGACGCACAGGGCGCGGACAAGGGCATCCTCATCCACCTCGGCAATCAGATCGCGGGGCAGGGGCGAGATGCTGCTCTACCTCCTGCCCGTCCTGCTGCTCATATGCCACGGCATATCGTCTCCGTCAGCGCCGTCTGTCAGGGGCTGCCGGTAGAGGTGCACGGATCGATCTTCCTCTACGTCAGGGACATGTCGTAGGCTTTGACAAAGGCGGCATCACTACTGTCTCTGTCGCACTCTGGAGCCTGCTCCTGCACTACTCACCGCCTCCTATTTTACGGGCGGATGGGTCGCATCCGCCATCCGCGACGCAGTCATCGCGGGGAGGGTACTCACGCCGCTCGGGCTAGACCAGACCAAAGACCATTTTCCTCTTCACAAATGTCATGAACGGCTTCGAGGAGATGGCGATCTACTGGCTCGCGATTCTGCTCTGCTACCATCGCATGAAAGAGCTGCTGGGTCTGACGACGGCCTCCGTCCGCGCCGCTGCGCAGCAGGTCTCTTGGCGCGAGGTGCTGCGCGCCTGTCCCGCCGCGCGTTACGCCGCATGCCTCATCGGGCTCGGCCTCTGCAACAATCTCGTCATGATCGCCGCGCCGACCTTCCGGGACGTGCCACGTTCAGCTCCCGCCGCCATGTTCGTCGCGGCACTGCTCGCCCCTGCTGAACGATCCATCGGTGCGCAGCGAATTCTTCCTCCCGGCATGCCGCCTGCTGCGCACGGCGGCGTTCCTCCTCCGCCTATACGGGCGCGGCGGCGCTCCTTCTCACACACAGAGATGGGGACAGAGGACGCAGCACAGAATCGCACAGATCGAGGCCGCCCGTGCACGCGCGCGAGACCGTCGTTCACTTCCCGCGCATTGAGGAACACGCGCCGTGCCCTGCGCCACGTCTACTACGAGGACTGGGACAACGGCGTCACGAGGACAGCGCGATGGAATACTTCGGGCTGACGGAGATGAGGGTTCCCCCGCATGTAGCATGACATTTCCTTCATCTTGTGGTAGAATGAGGGGCACGTATCGTATGAGCGACACCATGCACCAGTGCCAACACTCCGCTGCATTTTTCTGCGCGACGCGGCGTTTCGCATCAGCAGTACCGTCAAGACACCCATCAAAATTACGGTCAACATTTTGAAAGAGCTGCATCGACTCTTGGACAGTCCTTTATCCGACGCGCTCTGTCTTTTCCTGCTCATCGTCGCCCTCATGGCGAACGCCTACTTTGCTCAGATCGAGGACTGCGCTCACGGCATCCCATCGCGGACGTCTTGAGCGTCTCGCCGAAAGCAGCGAAGCAGGTGCAGCCGAGGCGCTTGCCCTCCTGAGCACGCCGACCGCCCCATCGCCATGGCGCAGGCGGGCGTCACCTGCATGGAGTCTCTTTACGGGGGCTCGGCATTGGGCTCTTTGCCCTGCCGATTTTTCAGCGGGATGCTCACGCGGCTCCTCCCGGGCATGGAGATCTACGCCGCCGCGCTCGTCCTCCAGCATTCTCGTCATGACGACGCTCACTCTGCTCTTCGGCGACTTTCTGCCGAAGCAGATCGTCCCCTCAGAACCCCGAGGAGATGCTCCTGCGCAAACACCGCACCATCGCCCTCCTCACGCAGCTCACCGCGCTGCCGAGTGCCGCCCTCATCTCCATATCGCGCGGCATCCTGCTCATCTTCGGCATCAACCCGGAGAACCGCATCTCCGCCACGGAGGATGCGGTCAAGGATCTCATGGAGCAGGGCGGAGGAAGGTACGTTTGAAAAGACCGAGCAGGACATGGTCGACCGCATCTTCCGCATGGCGACCAGACCGCCTCGGCACTCATGACGCCGCGCACCCAGATCGCCTGGGTCGACCTCGCGGAGCCCGCCGAACAGCTGCGCATCGTCCGCGCAGAGGCGCACGACGTATTCCCCGTCGCCTGTGAGAACCTCGACGACTTCCGCGGCGTGGTCTACGCCAGGAGCTGCTCGACGCGGCACTCGACGGGACGGAGATCGACATCACCGGACTACATCCGCAAGCCGCTCTTCGTCCCGCGCACCATGGAGGGCTGCGCGTCCTCGAAAAATTCCGCGGCGGTGCCATCCACGAGGCGGTCGTCCTCGACGAGTACGGCGGCGTCGTCGGCTTCATCACCATGGACGACATGCCATGGGCGAGATCATCCGGCAGCGCGGATGAGGACGCGCCACGGGCACGCGCAGGGGCAGAGAAGGCGCAGACATGGATCTTTGACGGACTGTTCCCCATCGACGAGTTCAAGGAGGAATTCGGCATCGACGAACTCCCCGACGAGGATCACGACCACTTTCACACCCTCGGCGGCTTCGTCACCGCCCAGATCAGCCGCATCCCCGCCGTCGGCGAAACCTGCACATGGGAGGACTACAGCTTCGGTGCTGCAGATGGATCGCGCGCGCGTCGCGAGATCCGCCGGCGCGGACAGGGGCAGCGGAAACCGCCTAATAGCTCATGATGGAAGGAGACGGCAATACGCCAAAGCAAAGCCTTGAGTGGAGCAAGCGGAGCAAGGGCGCGGTACGCCCGGCGAATTTCTTCGTTCAACCGAAGGGCGTTTGGAAATTCGTCGGTATTTGGGCGTACCAGCGCACGACCGCTGCGCAACGAAATGTTGCGCGGCGTATGCCGTCCGTATCGATGAAACACTATTCGCAGAGGGAGACACAAAATGAACGAACGCATCTATAACTTTTAACCCCAGCCGCCGTCCTGCCCGAGGACGTCCTGAAAGAAGTCCAGAGCGAGATGCTCACTTCCACGGCACAGGCATGTCCATCCTCGAGATCAGCCACCGTGCCCCGCCTACGACGAAGTACACCAGCAGGCAAGGCGGACATCAAAAGAACTGATGGGGCTCGGCGACGACTATGACATCATCTTTACCGCCGGCGGTGCCAGCCGAGACCTTTGCCCTCATCCCGCTGAACTTCGCCACCGAGTCGCACCCCGGCAGCTACGCCCTCTCCGGCTCCTTCTCCCAGAAGGCATACGAGGAGGCCGTCAAACTCGGCGTCGGCACCGTCGCCGCCTCCGCAAGGAGGAGAACTACGTCCGCGTCCCGCGTCAGGACGAGCTGAACGTCGCGCCCGGCGCGGCATATCTCCATCTGCCTCAACAGCACCATCTACGGCACGGGTACCACTACACGCCGCAGACAAACTGGCGTCCCCCTCTTTTGCCGATATGTCATCCGACATGCTCTCGCGCCCGTGGGACTTCTCCTCCTACGACTTCATCTATGCGGGCGTGCAGAAGAAACCTCGGCTCCGCCGTCGTCGTGCTGAACATCGCGAAAAAGGATCTCTCGCAGGGACACCCCCGCCGAGCTGCCGACCATGCTGCGCTACAGCACCTTCAGAAGAACGATTCCCTCTACAATACCCCGCCGTCTTTGCCATCTACATCGTCGGCAAAAGTCGCCCGCTGGATCAAGGAACGCGGCGGTCTCGCCGCCATGGGCGAGCAAACGACCGAAAGCGGCGCTCCTCTACTGCCATGTCGATGCAGCTCCGAGGGATTCTACCGCGGACACGCCGCGAAGGACAGCCGCTCGCGCATGAACGTCAGCCTTCCGCCTGCCGACCGAGGAACTCGAAAAGGCATTCGTCGCCGAGGCAAAGGAACACAACCTCGAGCGGCATCAAGGGCACCGCGGCGTCGGCGGCATGCGTGCCTCCATCTACAACGCCATGCCCTCGCGGGCGTCGAGGCACTCGCCGCGTTTATGGCGGAGTTCCGCAAGAAAAACACTGATGCTCGTGGTCTGTGGAAAGAGGTGACATTTTGGCGAAATCGCGCACTACCGCAGCGGCGGCACGCAGGAGATGGGCGTTCCGCGCGACGCGGGAGAATGTACCCGCGGCGGTGCGCCGCATGGATGCGCCGTCCATCAGCGTGCGGCAGGGACGCCATTACACCGCGAGGTACTTTATCGCGCATTTCTATGAGTATCTCCCACGCTACATCGCGGGCGGCGCACCGACGGCGGACACGCGCGACACGTATAGGCTCGCCATCCGCCTCTTTCTCCACTGGTGCATGGAGCAGGGCTGCACCCGCTAAGCGACGTGCACGACTACCAGATTCGTGTCTACATGGAGGAGATGCGGACGCGCGGCTACATGATGCCGCCACCCTCGCTGATCAAGGGGCGCGGCGATCCGTGCCTTTACAAAGTCGCCCAACGGCTCTCCTTCATTGCCGGAGAACCCTGCGCCGACCTCCAGCTGCGCAACCGCAGCACCTCGACGAGGACTATCAGTACCTCACCGTCGACCAGATCAGAGAGATCTGCGAGGGCTCGCCGCCGACAAGAACGAGCTGCGTCGCCTGCCAGCCTCCTCATCGTCTACCTCATGGGGGTCGAGGGACTGCGCGTCGTCGAGGTCATGCGCCTCTCCGACGAGGACATCGAGCTGGCGCGCAGGCGCATCGAGATCCGTGGTAAAGGGACACGCGGGCATCATCTACCCCTGCGAGGAGACCTTCGGCATCCTGCAGGCATACATCGAGACGCGCAGCGCCGTCCGCGAGCCGCCTCACGCCGACCATCATCTCCTGCGCGAACAACAACCCGAAGGGCGCATCTCGCGCGTCGGCATCCGCTACGTCATCAACAAGGCACTCACGCGAGGCGGGCCTCAAGCAGCCCGGCTACGCCTGCCACCTCTTCCGCACAGCTGCGGCACGAACCTCTATCAGGGAGACCAAGGATCTGCGCGTCGTGCAGGAAACCCTGCGCCAGCGCAGCCCCGAGTCACGGCGAAATACGCCCACGTCCACGACCGCATGGAGCGCCGCTCCACGCGGCATCACACCGGGGTGAATGTAGAAGCGTGCAGGGAACGCCGCCCGCGACAAAGGAAGAATGATCACAAAAGATAAACGCCCACCTGCGAGGATAATGCTCTCGCAGGTGGGCGTTTCTATCTAGGGAGGCTCTGCCCTTCACCGCAAAAGGGCTTCGATACGTTTCTGTACTTCTTGATCAATCTCATCCCAGCACATGGCAAAGCCTCCGCCCGGTAGACCGCGCGCTTGCGCGTCGGTACTTCCTCCATCGTCTTGCGCGGAAGCGTTAACGGCAATTCATAAAACCGTTTATCTTCCGTCTGCCAGCCGCCGGCTTCCTCCCAAAAGGCTCAAAAATCTGTCTTGAGTTTTCGGTTCATCCGCACATGGTTGTTCGCGTAGTACCCGGCGTTTGACACGGCAAGAATACGCTTGACACCAAAGTGTTCGCGCAACTGCCTGTGTCATATAGAGGATAAGGTTCTTGGTGCGAAACCGGTGGGCGCGCTTCGTCATCTCACGCACAAACTCTTGGGCATCCTCCGTATTCGGTCCCTGCATCGCACCGATGACAAGAACGCGCTCTTCATTCCGCCGGTCAAACCAAAAGATCATCTGATAGAGGTGCACATTGTCCACATCCATCATCATGGAAAGCAGACCTTCCTTGCGCTGTCCCGGGTCAAAGTGCGAGATAGGAACGCCATACGATGTCCGTATCTGCCGCACGCCAAAATCTCATACTCCCATCCAGACTGAGACGCACCGCATCCTGTGCCGGCAACAAATCCATCGTCGTATCATAGTGTGCACGAATCAGTGCGATACGGGATGCCAGCGTCGAGCCCGCATAAAAAAACGCGCGTGTTGCCTGCTCAACAGGAAATGGATTATGCGCATACAGTGCCCGCAAAATCTCATTGCCTGCAAAATATTGGTACAGCGTTCAGAGGGTATTCCAATGCGGCACGCCGCGCATCATAAATATGACCGCACGACGGCGCTCGCGCCAGTTATCGACACAATATGCGCGGCGTATTGTATCGGTGAGTTCAGCAATCAGCAATGCCCCATTCGAATCTTTTCCTCCTGCCACAGAGACGATTTGCGCGGCAAAGCGTGCGAGGTGCATATTCCTGTGCAGCGCGTCGCGGTGCCATCTGCCATTGCGAGGGGCGTACATCATACGCGTTGATTAAACGTCTCGAGCGCCGCGCGGAGTGCCGCCGTATCCCCGCTCTGGAACGTTATGCCGATCGGAAAGCGTTCAAACACCTCAGGGTTCATATCGTCACTCGTAAGGACAGGCTTTTGAAACCCGATCGCAGTAAAGAGCATCGCCCCCAATGGTAGCGGTAGCGCGGTGCAGAGTACGGCAGGAGCGGTGCGTCCACCTCGGAAATGGCACGCTGCCACTCTGCTCGATCAGCCCGCGGTGCAGAAAGGTGATTCCCTTCCCCGCGAACGCCGCAATGATGCGTTCGAACTCCACTGCATCCTCCGCGTGCATCGTTGAGCCCTGCACAAGAGGCGCACTGGACGCGTATGGTTCCCGACAGATAGACGCGCAGCAGCTCCTCCAGGTGTTTTTCCTGCGGAACTGCCCAAAAGCCGATGGTGATCGGCTCATCTGAGTTTACAGGCGGACGCGGCACAACATGGATATCGCGCGGAACAAAGGTCGGCGGCGGCATCAGTCGGACATGGGGCGGCGTTCTCCGAAAAGGTGCATCGCTAAAGGTGAGCACAACGGGTCGGATCTAGGGGGTGCTTTGCCAGAGCATCTGCGAGCCGCGAAAAATTTTCGGAGCCTCACGCGGGTTGATGCCATGTTGAATGAAAATAACGGGAACGGGCGACGACGCACGCAGAACACTATGACGCAATGCGCGCAAAATAACGGTAGGTCGATGTTGGAACGATAAGCACATCAAACGCCCCTGTCCTCGCCTCTCCTCATAAAGTGCGCGATACCAACCGAACCGTCGGCACTCACGCTGCACGAGAGAAACAGCTTGCGCATCCGCTCGCATTCGTATAGACCACCGGAGCACCGGGAGATGTCTCACAGGCACATGATAATTCGTATTGAATTGAAAGTCCTTAGGGTACATAGAACATGACCTCATGTCCAATATTTTTCAGCTCGTCCACAAGAATTCGATCGAAGTCAACCTCGTGTCCACCGGGCGTCATAATATTTTTCAAAGATGGCAATCCGCATGGAAATCGTCCTTTTTAAGGAATCACTGATAAAAATCGGCTCTTTGTAGATGTTGTTGGAATTTTTAAAGAGGGGTGCACTCTGCCTGTCACCGGATACGAATTCACACACAACATTTCTTCTCGTCGTCGGCTCGAATCCACGCAAGGCAAAGCCCCAGCAAAAGTCAAAAACTTTACTACGTTGGTATGCCCCATGTTATACTCCGTCATGCCGTGAAGCATGAAGCCCATCATGACAGCAAAGCAGCACCAGCCCCATCGGATTCCGTCTGCGCAGCCAGAGACGGAGGCCGTGAACGACAAACGATCCCCAGAAGAATACTGAGCGCCAACGCACCGAACAGTCCACACTCAGCGAGCATCTGAATCAGATTGTTATGTGCGTGGGGAAGCGCGCCCTCCTTCGCCTCCGGCGAAATGTAGTGGTCGCGGTACTCGGATCGAAAGCGTCCGCGTCCGACGCCCGTCAGCGGATGATCCTCGAACATATGAAAGGCGCTCGTCCAGAGACAGATGCGTTCCGTATTGCTCTGCATCTCATCATCCCCAATGCTGGCAATGCGCTCAGACAGATACGGAGATACCATGCAGAGCCCCGGGACAGTGATGCCGGAACAAAATACAGCGATATAGAACTTCTTCTTACGTCGGATGAGAATACCGCAGGTAACGAGCAGGGTAACCGCAATCGCGATCCACGCTCCCCGTGTTCCGTTGTAGTATATAGCGGGCAGCGAAACAGCAAATGCGCCCATGACAACACTGTGGTACGGCGGTGCAATCCTGCCGCTCAAGAGAAGGATCAGGAGCACCGGGGTGACCATCGAGAGCATCGATCCCACAATCATGTAGAAGGAAAAACCCGCAGCGCGCAGATTGCCGAGGAAAACGCCCTGACCGATGAGGACAATATTGTTCACGGTATAGGAGATGAGTGCACAGAGAGCAATGACAGCCAACCGCCGTCGCTCCCGCACAAAAAGCAAGACGGCATACATCCCCAGCATTCGATAGCCGAAGTCGTCCAGAACGATCCACATACTGCGCAGCATCTCAGGCGAAAAGAGCGAAACAACGAGGAGTACGGCAAGCAAAACGGCCAAGGAAATGTTCATCCATCCGCCGGGAAGTGCCCTTCTCCAATCGTCTCGCTTCTTATAGAGACGCAGTCCGAACACCAATGTGAGCGGCACTAGAAATACGTTTTAGTGAGGCTAATGGAGACATTGCTGAAAAAGCGCAACCCCGCACAGAAGATAAAACGCCACATCGTCCATTTTCTTGACGGATAAATTCTTGGGAATCCTCCATGTCGCGTTTGTTATATGAAAATTACACATTCACGTTACCCTCTTATGGCGGATTCTCATCGCACCGCATTTCGCACACTCAACAAACTCCCCGCCCGTATACCGAACACCTCGGATCCCCGCATTCTCAGCAGCAGTGACATCGCTCTGTGCATCACCAAACATCCACGAGGCGGCGGGGTCGATGTCATGTTCCGCAATCGCCCGCAAGATCATACCGGGTGCAGGTTTGCGGCAGTCACAGGATCTCGCATAGGCAGACACCACGCCCTCCGCGTGATGCGGACAGTAGTAGAACGCATCGATGTGTGCACCATGTGCGGCAAGCTCCGCATTCATCCAGTCATGCAGATGGTGTACGGCATCCTCGTCATAGTAGCCTCGTGCAATACCGCTTTGGTTCGTGACGACGATGACGAGATAACCGTGCTCATTCGCCCAGCGAATCGCCTCGATGGCGCCCTCCACCCACACGAAGTCCGCAGGCTCGTGGAGGTAGTGCACATCGACGTTGAGTGTGCCGTCGCGGTCGAAGAAGATCGCCTTATTCGGCATAGGGAGAAGTAGCCGCCCGCATTCAGGAAGTCGCAGTACTCCTTCACCGCCTGCTCCATCGGGGGTGAAAGCCGCCCGTGTAGCCCTGCAGCGATCAGCGCGAGCCGTATCCGCCTGCGTGTAGTTCTGATACTTGCCGCGCAGTACCTCAGGGGAAGTCGCGATAGACGATCTGCCCCCTGCCGAGCGCGGCGATCACGGCACGCGCCGCCTCGTTATACGTATGCGCTGTGCCCGTACCGCAGTTGTAGACGCCGCTCTCTCCTCCATTTTCAAAGAAATGCAGGTTGACGCGCACGACGTCACCGACGTAGACGAAGTCGCGCCGCTGCTCGCCGTCTGCGATGCCATCTGTCCCGCGGAAGAGACGCGCTCTCCCATATCAAGAATCTGATGATAGAGCTGATAGAAGATCGACGCCATCTTGCCCTTGTGATGCTCCTGGGGACTATAGACGTTGAAGTAGCGCAGGCCGACGATGGGGCTGCGCGCCTCGGGGATGACCTGCCGCACATAGCGATCGAATGCGAGCTTGGAGAACGCATAGGGATTGAGTGCGTCCTCACACGCATCCCCCTCGGTAAAGCCATGTGCCCCACCGCCGTACGTCGAGGCGGAGGAGGCGTAGAAGAACGGGATGCGCGCCCCCATCGCAAAGTGCAGGAGCGCCTTGGAGTACGCGTAGTTGACCTTCATCATATAGTTGACGTCATACTCCATCGTATCCGAGCATGCGCCCTCGTGGAAGATCGCGTCGATGTCCGTCCCGTCGAAGTCCCCCTCCTCGACGAGGTGGAGGAAGTCGTCCTTGTGCTGATAGTCGATGAAATGAAGGCCGCGCAGATTCTTGTAGTTCTCGCCGTCCTCCAGATCGTCGACGATGAGGATGTCGCGATAGCCGCGCGCATTCAGCGCATGGACGATATTGCTGCCGATAAAGCCGGCACCGCCGGTAACGATAATCATAGATCTTCCCCTTCCTGCCGATCGAGCACGTGGAGCAGTTCCTCACGGCTCACGGCATACGTACCGAGTTTCGAGACGACGACGCTCGCCGCGAGGTTGGCGAGTGCCGCGCCGTCCTCGGGCTTTAGCCCACCTGCGAGGGCGAGGCCCGAAGACAGCGATCACCGTGTCGCCCGCCCCGAGACATCGAACACCTCCTGTGCGCGCGTCGGGATGTGGACAGACCGCCTGCCCGTGGATGAGCGAGATGCCCTTTGCCGAGCGCGTCAGGATGACGTTCTTCACGCCAAACTTGCGTATGGCATAGTGTGCCGCCCGCTCCGCCGCGCCGTTCTCGTTGACGATCGGCTCTAGGAGGATCTCGTTGATCTCCTTCAGGTTCGGCGTCACATAGTCCGCCCCTTGTACTTTCGCCCACTGCGGTCCCTTCGGATCGACGATGACGGGGACGCCGTGATCGTGCGCCGCACGGATGATGTGCTGGCAGGCGTACTCCGTGCACGCGCCCTTGCCGTAGTCCGAGATGATGACGCAGTCCATGCCTCGTTCAGCTTCTGATCAATGTAGGGCGAGTACTGCTCCGCGTCCGCACCGTCGATGGGCTTTTACGTCCTCAAAGTCCAGCCGCAGCATCTGCTGATGCCCGCCGATGATGCGGATCTTCGTCGTCGTCGGACGCTCCGTATGGACGAGCCCGCATAGTCAATGCCGCGCGATTTGAATTTATCCAGCAGGCTGTCGCGGTCGCATCCCCTGCCGACATAGCCCGCGATGCTGACGTTCGTCCCAAGGAGCGCCAGGTTGTGCGCGACGTTTGCCGCCCCGCCGAGCGTCTCGCGCGTCCCCGTCACGTGGGTGATCGGCACCGGCGCCTCGGGGAGATGCGCGTCACCTCGCCCGTATAGTACTTGTCGAGCATGACATCGCCGACGACGAGGATGTTGCTGCGCGCGCTCTTTTCGGCAACGACGCTGCGGATTTTTCCATATCCATGAAAATGCCCTATCTGCTCTGCGGTAAGCTCGAACGGACGACCCGACCTGCCGCTCCGCGTGGTGCGAGGGCAAAATGCCCGTCTGCCATCTCCACGACCCGCGTCTCAAAATCCGTCGGCGCGGGCAGTTCGCACGCGGGACGCTCGCCCTCCTCGCGCAGGATCTGATCGGCATACGCAAAAATGAGTTCAGGCGGCATCCGCTTCATGCACATCATGTGCTCCTCTCCTGCGAGCGGGCACTCGTGGATGCGGCACTGGATGACACGAGACGGGCGCACGGACGGAGATGCTCCGTGCATCGTAGGGTAGAACCCGGGAATCGGCGACGAGCCGAACATACGAGATCACGGGGACGTGCATTGCGACGCCAACGTGCAGTTGGCTGGAGTCCGTCGTGATGAAGATGATGCGCGGAGAGAGTCCCGCGAGCACGCCAGGCTGACCTTCCCCGTAAAGATATGGAGGTGCGGATGCTCGCGTTCCTCCATGCGGGCACGGCATTCCCTCCACCATCTCCATGTCCATCAGGTCGCCGCGGCGGCGATGTGATAGCCGCGTCGGAGATAGGTGTCAGCCACGACGGCGAGTACGCATCAATCCATCGCTTGGTCGCCCAGCTCGCGCCGATGTTGATGGCGATCACCTTGTCGGTCGGAGCAAAATGCGCCTGCCAGAGCCGCTCTGCCTCCTCCTTCGCCGCGGGCGGAATCCACATCTCGAGCCCCGCCGTCCCGTCTGCGCATTTTGAGTACCCCGCCGCGCGCGGTGCCGCATAGTGCGAGTGCACCTCGTGCATCACCTGATTCTGACTCGAGGCTGAGCATGGTCGAAGGCGAGGGCGAACCCCGGCTTTGCATAGCCGACGATGCACCGTCCGCCGCTGAGCGCGGCGAGTGCTGAGGAGCGCTCGTTGCGGTGGAGAGTTGTTGACGAGATCGTAGTGGTTTTTCCGCAGGCGCATCGCATAGCGCAGGATGCCGAGGATGCCGCCGTCCGCGCCCTTTTTATCAATCAGGAGGCATTCGTCGAGATGCTCGTTCGCGGCGACGACATCCGCGAGCTTCTTGTCCGCGAGGAGGGTGATGCGCGCCGCAGGATACTGCTGACGCAGGGCGGCCAGCTGGGCGTGCCGAGCATGAGATCGCCGAGGTGCATGAGGTGGATGACGAGAATATTGTGGTCAATCCCTGACCGCCATTACTCCCCTTCTTTTTCGTGTGTATCGTCTGCCGCAGGACATCCTGCACGGCGGCGAGAATACGATCCGGCGAAATACGCTCAATGCAATCCGTCGCGGGCAGTTCTCCTGTCACGGGATCACGCGGCTCTCTGAGTACGACATCATGTGCTGCCCCGCGGTCCCCAGATGCGTGGATCTGCTGTGCTGGAAGATTTCTACCGTCGGACAGTGCACCGCCTGAGCGATATGCGCGGGTCCCGTATCCACCGACACCATCGCAGACCGCGCCGCGTCAGAAGCAGCGCAACCTCTTGAAGCGTAAAATGTTCCGGCGAGAATATGATGTTTCCCCTATCCCTGTAAGCTCGCACGATCTCCGTGAGATACGCAAGATCCTGACTGCCTCCGATCAGATGAGACGGGAACGGCATTCCTCACGTTTTCACAAAGGCTCGAATGAAGGTTGCCGTTGTCTCCACACTCAGACTTTTGCGCCGAACTCTGCCGCAGGGGCAGATGACAAGATAGCCCTCTTTTGCCAATTGAAGTGCCGTTCTTTTCTCAGCAAAGGATCGTTCCACCTCTGCAGGAATCGCAGCGCCAGACTCGTATCCTGTGTTGACGACCAAACGACCGCATAAAGGCGAGCTGATTCTGCGTCTCATGCTGCAGTTTTGTGCGCTCTGCAGGTGCTGTCTGCGTGAGGAAGAGTCCGCTGTGCTGCGCGTCATAACCCAATCTGTTCGGTATCCGTGCGAGCCACGCAACCGCCGCACCGCGCGGGGCAAAGTTCATACAGACAGCAAGATCAGCGATATTTCTGCAAGCGTGCCGCCATGCGGAGCATTCCGAGGATCCTTTTCGCGCCCCTTCTTATCGTGAGACAAGCACCTCGTCAACATAGGGGTTCATGCGGGCGACAGGCTCCGTCAACGGTACGGTCAGCATCGTAATGCGGGCATCCGGAAAGGATTCATGCAAGCGCGGACAGCGGGAGTAACGAGGATAAGATCACCGATAAAGGCGAGGTCGATCACCAAGATGTTTCTGATACAAGCGCCGCTACCCCCTTACCGATGTCGTGCGGAGCACCGCCAATCTTCGCCGCGACCTCGATCCACAGAGGGTTGCCGCAAGGCAGTCGATCCCTTCGGACACGCACGCTTCCAGCAGCCGCGACAGGGCGATCGACCTCGATCGCGTTTTCGGGTCTGCCCGTAAGGCCATTGCGATTCGCATCGGTCGGTCCCCATGGCATCACCGTCGGCGTGCCGAGTCCCGCCGCGAGGTGAACGGGTCCCGTATCGCCGCCGAGGACGAGCGCGGCACGCGTAAAGAGATGCGAGCTGCTTGAGGGTTCGTCCGCCCGACGAGATTCACGGGTGGGATCCGCGCCGCCGCCATGATGTCGGCGGCAATCGTCGCATCAAGATGCCCCCGCCAACGAGCACGGGAACGATATGTGCCTCATAGAGGCGGTCGCCGAAGCGCGGCGAAGTGCTCCGCCGGCCAGCGCTTGTTCGGCCAGTTCGCCCCCGACGGCAAGGCGACAAACGCTCGTCCCTCCGGCACGCCCTCGCGCTGCGGCAGCATCTCCGCCGCCATGCGGTCACGATCTGAGACGGTGATGGGAAAAGCACTGCATCCACACGGCAGCCGATGGCGCGTGCCACGTCGAGATAGCGCTCGACGATGTGTCCGTGCGCGTGCGTCCCGCGCACAGGGCGGCTCACACGGTGCGCGCCTCGCGCATATTCGCCGTGCCGACGCGCTCCTCGCTCCCGCCGTATAGACGATCGCTGCGGACTTGAAGAGCCCCTGCAGATCGAGCAGAGACATCATAGCGACGCGCGCGCGGCGGCGGCGCAGGGAGGATATTCACGGAGGAATCCGCCGATGCTGCGGAACTTCGCCTTTTTCAAAGAGGATGAGCTCATCGATGTACGGATTTCCCTCAAGCAGAGGATAGGCGGGCGGCTCGACCACCCACGTCAGATGTGCATCGGGATAGGTCTCCTTGATGGCATAGGAAACGGGCAGCGCATGAATCACATCGCCGATCGCACTGAGTTTGACGACCAAGATATTCTTCATGGACTGCCCTCCTTTCTTTTCGCCATATTTTTCGCGCATACAGCGTATCTGCCTGCCGTCAGTGCCGTGCGATTCCCTAAGCGAATCCTAGAGGAGCACACGGCGCAGAGCGTGCGACCCGCCCCCTGCGGATTTCTATCGTTCAAGCGAAGCGCGTTAAGGAATCCGCAGGTGACTTTAGACGGACGAGCACGCGCCCGTTTGCGTAACGCAGGCATTCGCGAGGGGAATCGTACGGCATCATGGTATCACGGTATGCGCGATTACCCGCGCCCCGCCTTCCTCAATAATCCCCGTCGTGGACTTCCCCGCGACGAGCGGGATAAAGGCGACCCTCGCCGCCATACGCCTCGACGATGCGTGCCTCGGGCGGCGTCTCGCGCGTGTAGTCGCCGCCCTTGACGTAGACCGCAGGACGCACCTTTGCGATCAGCGCCTCCGCCGTATCCTCGCCGAAGATCACCACCGCATCGACAGCGGCGAGTGCCCCGACGACCTCCGCGCGATCCTGCTCATTGTTGATGGGGCGCGACGGTCCCTTGAGCCGCCGCACAGAGGCGTCGCTGTTCAGCCCGAGGATGAGCACATCCCCCTGCGCACGCGCCGCCGCCAGGTAGCGCACATGCCCCGCATGGAGGATGTCAAAGCAGCCGTTGGTAAAGACGACGCGCGTACCCTGCCGCGCGCAGTGCCGCCGTAGCTGCCTCGATGTGTTCGTCAGGAATGAGCATGAGCGCCTCCTTCCGCTGTGAGCGCCGCTGCAGCTCCGCCCACACCACCGTCGCCGTCCCGCGTTTCCGCACGGCAATCCCCGACGCCGTATTGCTGAGCCGCGCCGCCGTCACGGGATCCACGCCCGCCGCAAGGGCGAGTGCCATCACGGCAACGCATGTATCGCCCGCACCGGAGACATCGAAGATCTCACTGTGATCGCTGACGGGAATATCCGTCGCCGACCCATCTGCGAGAAAGAGCGTCATGCCGTCTGCCCCGCCGTGATGAGCACGCCGTCCGCCCGGAGAGTCGTGTGAGGGCTCACGCCCCGCCGCATGGATGTCTGCCGCCGAGCGAAGCTCGCGCCCGAGTGCCGCCGCGAGCTCTGCGTCGTTCTGCTTGACGTAGCCGATGCCTGCATAGCTGAGGATGTCATAGCGCGCATCCACGATGCTCAGAATTCCCGCCGCACGTGCCGCGTCAATCACCGTGCGGCGCACGCGCGCCGTCACCGTGCCCGACCCATAGTCGGAGAGTACCACCGCGCGCACCTGCGGGAGAGGCGCGTGATCTCCCTGAGGGAGACGTTCCTCCACCGCTCGCCAGCGGCGTATGCCACTCACGGTCAACGCGCACGATCTGCTGGCTGACCGTCGCGCGCCCGCCCGCGATGATGCGCGTCTTCGTGATGGTCGGACGCGCCGCGTCGCGGACAAATCCCGCAGTATCGACGGCGTTTTTCCCCGAGCACGGCGCTGGGCGCATCGCCGCCCGCATCCGTCCCGCAGACGCCGACGGCATACGAGTGCCCGCCGAGCGTCGCTGCATTGTTCGCCACATTCGCCGCACCGCCCGCCACGACGCGCTCCTCGCGCTGCTCCAGAACGAGCACGGGGCCTCACGCGAGATGCGTGCGATCGTCCCGTCGAGATAGACATCCGCCACCATATCCTGATGATGAGCTACGGGGGCATTTTTCAGACGCTCCAGCGCATTTACCATAGCGTGAACTCCCCATTTGATGCGCCACGCATCCCTGCTTTTGAGCGGTAGCGCAGGATGATCTGCGAGCAGTGCAGATCATGGAACCAGTAGTAGTCCACATCCGTCCACGCGCGCGGCTCGACGGCGTACTTCGTGCCGACGGCAATGCGGTCACGTTCACCGAGACGATAGCTCAGCCCCCATAAAGACCTGGAGTAGTCCTCCTCGTTATAGGGCGAAAAAGAGGCATTCTCTTTGGAGCTCTTCGTGTAAATACCGCCGGCGTAGGCCTGCGAATCGATCGTTAAATTTCTTCGTCAGGAAGGCACTGGCACTGGGCCCCTGCACGCGTGAATGATCGTAGCTCTCACGCGCCACGGAGTAGCCCGCCGAAAGATCGAGTCCATAGCCGTGCAGGGGAATCGTGTCGTGTGTAACGGGATCCCATACCTAAAAATGGTTGCTGTGGATCCGCGCCGTACCGGCGTCCGTATTCCAAATACAGACTGTAGGTGATGGGGTCTGTCCAACGCGCTGCCCATAGCCAAGAGAGAGCGACGGCATCTTTTTGACCCACTCGTTGTCGCCATCCTCAAAGACGCCATGAGGTCAATGCGGCACTCGCGCCACATTCGCCCAGCCGAGATCATAGGACTGCGCCAGCCGCGCTTCGTCGTCACATGGACATTTGCTCCGACGGTCACGCGCGGGAGCGACATTCTGCTCAAACCGCTGTTCCAGCCAGAGCCCATCGTCGCTGTCATAGCGCCGCGCGTGTGGGAAATTGTTCTGCATCGGGTGCGAGATATCGACCTCATGCGCGTTTTCGTAAAAAGAGCACCATGTTTTTCAGCCAGAACTTCACGTTGTGCAGGATGAGCCGGTCACCGGGATGGAGGCTCCGCCACCTCCGAGCTGAGATGGTAGTCAGGACTCTTCGCCCGCACTTCGTCTGCGTACCGTCATAGAACCACGATCTTGTCGAGGGTAGAACTCAGCGCTTGCCCGTCATATAATAGGCGCCGACCTTGCCATCCGCCCGTTCCATCGTGCCCGTATGTTTCTGATAGTTGTAGTTGATGTGATAGCCGTCGAGCGTCACGCGCGACGTCCCCTCCGTTAGCTGCGGCACGTGTGCGCGATCCGGCACGGACACGTCGCCGCGCACCGTGTTGCCCGCCACATAGTCCCCCTGAAAGCGGCGTGCCTCCAACTGGACAATATCCACATGTCCCTTCGCCGTAAAGTCCCTGCACGCTCGTCATACGTCAGGGTCATCGCCCCTCAAATGCGATCGGAGAGGGCTGATCCGCCGCCACGGGATGACGCAGATGCTCCCGCATCGCTCGCCACGTCAGCGAGCAGCTTCTCCTGCTCCGGCGTGAGGCGATTGGCGCGCTCCGCACGCCGCTGATTTTCGATAAAATCTAGGCGCTCAATCCCCGTATCCGAGTCCGCGCTGTACGTCGCATGCGCCGCCCCCGGAAAAAGTGCACAGGCGGTGGTCAGTGCGAGCAGAATACGGGTGGTGTGGGCTGTACTCATCGGCGCGTTCTCCTGTCCTTTAAAAGTGATTTGACGTTCTTATACTACATCATAAACGGAATTTTCGCAACTGAAAAGAGCGCACGCGCCCTGCTCGTTCCGAGGGGAAACACTACGACAGAAAAATCCCCCAGCATCTGTTTTCCCGTAGTCCTCAAAAAATCTACACCAATCTGAGAAACTTCATTGTATCCATACGTCCATAGGATTTGACGCGTAAAAATTTTTCCTCTATAATAGAGCGAAATCAGAGAGAAAGACAGGTACGGAAGGAGTCCTGCGGATGCGGCGTATTGTGGTGTGTGGATTTTTGGCGGTGCTGATTGGCCTTTTCACAGGCCTCGGCAGTGTCGAAGCGGCAGAGGATATGCGCTTTGTCGACGCGAACGGCGATACGGGCTACTACGTGGATGCCGCGAGCGTCACGCGACTCGGACGTCGAGCGCGAGGCAGGCGTCGCCGTGGTCAAGGCAACGGAAAACCGTCGCCTCCTCTACCGCATCCGATTCAATCGGCAGATGCGCACCTACCAGATTCTCTCCGGTCAGGTTGGGGTCTACGACACGAAGGAGGTACTGCGCACGACGCCGGGCATGGCAGCGCCACAGGTCTACACGCCCACCTCGCCGATGCAGAGCATCGAGGACTTTATCGAAGAACTGCTCACAAAGCAGAAGACGACACCATAAGGAGGATGAATCCATGCGACAGAAAATCTGCGCTCTCATGCTGACGCTCGCTCTGGCACTCCACGTCCATCGGCACGGCGTTTGCCGCGGAGCCGCCGAACGCCGTCAGTCGAAGCTCGCCCTCATCGAGCAGGACACCTACGGACGCGAGCAGACCGGCGCGCTCATCGACCGCATCAACCGCCTCGAGCGCGACTACGACGGCAAACACCGCAGCGGCAGCCTCATGGCGCGCATCGACGCACTCTACGAGGAGATCTACACGAACAGCGCATCGCCGTCCGTCCTGATGGATCTCAACGCCATCGAGTGGAACATCAACCACGAGACGAGCATGAGCTCCGTGCAGGAACGCATCGGTGCACTCGAGACATCGCTCCCTCGGCAAGAACGCCGAGGGCACGTTCAAAAGCGCATCGCTGCACTCTCCACGGCCTCCTTCGGACGTGCGGAGATTCCGTGACCCCCGTCACCGTTCCCGCCGACACGCTCATCAAGGTTGCGCTTGTAGCGCCCGTCAACGCGAAGGAACTCAAGGTCGGCGATACGATCGAATATCAGGTCGCCGACGATGTATTCGTGAACGACGTGCTCGTCTTTACGAAGGGCTCACGCGGCGAGGGCACCGTCACAAAGGTGCGCCAAGCGCGCAACTTCGGCCGCAACGCACAGGTCGAGATCGACTTCAAGGAGACCAAGGCACTCGACGGCACGTACGTGACGACCTTCATCGGTGAGGAGTCAAAGAAAGAGATGACCCATCTCGCCATGGCAGCCGGTGCATCCCTCGCTGGCATCGCCGTCCTCTACGCCCCATCGGCGTTGTCGCGGGTGCGTTCGTCCACGGCAAGAACGTCGACCTCCCCGCCGGCACAGAGCTCTACATCCAGACACAGCACGAGACGACTCTCTTCGGCGTGCAGACCACCTACGACAGCGCGGCACCGTTCCAGCGCGACGCAGAGGCACCTGCGGCCAAGGCAGACAGCACAAACGATCAGAGCGTCTACCACGACGCGGCGTAAACGGCATCATAAAAGCCCCCATGGCACTGCCATGGGGGCTTTCTACAATCAACGAATCCGTCAGCGGATGAAGAAATCCTGCGAGCTTCATGTTCTGGTCGTAGCTAAGACGGTAGACCACAGCCGTCGCCTTGTGAGCCGACAGCGATCTCGCAGACCGCGAACCACGCATTATTCTCCTTGCCTGCCGTCATATACGGCTTGCCAACGGAGACGCGTGCGCCCCAGTCCTGTGCGAACTGAGCCTTTGCCTCTTTCAGCTGATCGGCAGAGAGATGCGCCTTCAGATCGGCGGTCGCCTCAGCCTGCAGGCCTGCGATATCCCCTTTTCGAAGCGGTCAATCGTCGCCATCATGTGCTGCTGGACGACATCCCCCACGGAACGGTGCCTGCTCCTCCTGCGCCTGTGCGGCGGGAGCATCCGCCGCATAGACCGCCGGTGCGGCAACAAATGCGCTGCCCGCAACGAGCGCGGCAGCAAGGAAACGGGAAAAGGTACGAGACTTCATAAAAACGTCCTCCTTCTAGTAGGCATCCCCCTACTTTACACAGGAAAAACAAGCGAGCGATTCCACGCACTCCACAGAGACCTCTGCATAGAGCGCACGAGGCGCTCCGTCAGGCTCTCCTGGGTGTCATACGGCGGCGTAAAGAATCCCATGCGCGTGTAGAGCTGCGTCACGACGAAGTCCGTCCGCGCATTCTCCCCGGGACAAACACCGACCCCGTCAGACGTCCGCCGGGACGCAGTACGCGGTGTACCTCGCTCCATGCCGCTTCCTTGTCGGGAAACGCATGAAACCCATTGATCGAAACCGCCGCATCGAACGCAGCGTCGTCGAATGTCAAATGCCCGACGTCCCCCTCGGTAAAGGTGACGTTCCGAATGCCGAGTGCCTCCGCACGCGCACGCGCCGCCGCAAGCATCGCGGGCGCGTAGTCGAGACAGGTGATGTCCGCCTCGGGAGCTCCGCATAGACGGGCAGCGAGAGACATCCCGTCCCGACGGGTACCTCGGAGCAGCCGCCCTGCAAAGCCCTCGTGTGCCGCACGCAGCGCAAGCGTCACGCAACGGCGCACGCCGCCGCGATCCAGCCCCCACACGAGCCGTGAGACCAGCTTCCCCGACCATGTCGAGTACGTCATCATTCCGTCATAGAGGCTCGCGAGCCGCCCGACCGAACAGTACGCTCCGCGTATCTTCTCGTAGCGGCGCAGTTCCTCGTCCATCATGGCATCCTTTCTCCGATCCGATCACAATTTATTCTAACACAAAAATGACGGTTTCAATGACCGAAAAATCTTGTGCGGCACGCCAAATTAGGGAAAGCACGGATACATTCAACACTGCCATCATCCTCAACCCCCACACATCTTGCAGTTTTTGAAATACATGTACCATAATAACCTCCACTTCATTTTTGCTCCTTTCCCCGCATAGAAAAAGCGCACATCATACGGCGCGTGCATGGGCGATTGCCTCCGCCGAAAGTTCATCGCCCGGCGCAGTCTTCATCCCCTTTTGCTCCCCCTCCTGATAGTATGCGCCGAGCACCGCCGCCTTGCGCATGAGTGGATCGGCCTTTGGGAACGGCGTAAGTGTCCATTCGCCAAACTGCTTGGCTTTCTGGTACGCTGTCCCTGCGCGTCCGCCGCGCCGCCGCGTATAGCCGCCGTTGTCGGCGGTCATGTTGATGTCCTCAAGGAGCCCGGAGGCTTCGATGATTTTCTCATCCATCGCCGATGGATTGAGGGCTCTTTTCAGCCCCTTTGCCCGCATAGCCATAGTCGTTCAGTGCCGCGCCTGCGTTGATGAACTGCGAGAAGTTGACCGCCGCCGAGGCAAAGTTAAAGAGCCCCAGCTTTGTGATGGCGTTCCATGTGGAGAGTTCCCCGTTGAGGGCGAGTGCAACGCGGTCGCCGTAGCTGTCTGAAATACGCTTGCCGAGCCATGTTCCCTTGATGAGATCGTTCAGCCATACCTCCACGCCGCGCGGATTGCCGTTCACTCGTTGATGAGGTCTTTGCAGTACCGCGCTGTCATGTTCTTTATAGTCGCTGTCAAATGCAGCGAAACACCGCTCATCAGAGACTGATCGCATCGGGCTTGAAGTCCTCCATGCGAGTGATAGCGGGACTGCTGCACGAAGGTAATTTATCTTTGTGCAACAGTTCATCTTTCCGTATAGGGGCAGATCGGCGAAACAACGGTAACGAAAACTTGCACCTCTACAGAAATAGGGTACACATGCAGGACGATTGCAATGCTCGCCCCCTTATTCGGGTCCCTTACTGATTTATTTCCGACGTCTTCTTATGCCGCGACTCTCAATGGTACAGATTCCGCTCCAACGTGCCGCCCTGTATCTTTTGGTGCAGTTTGAAGACGTTGTGTGCCAATGCTCCAGCAGAATCGTCTCACCCAAGACATTCAGCCCGCCCCTCGGCGCACTGGTAGACATCCTCCGCCGCAAGGTAGGTCATGATTCTCCCGCCGCCCGATGTCCCTGCTTCCATTTGCGCTTCTGCTCACTTCCGTAGTTGTTCGGCTTGATGTGGGAGGTCTGTCCCTTTTCCCCTCAAATACAGGTAGTTCTCCTCACTCTCATATCTGGATCAGCTCACGAGTTTCCGGCTCCTTTCCGATAGCGATGTGCGCGAAAATCCTCCAAAAATGGGATGAGTGTCCGTGTATCTGTCGGGTTCGGGTAAACACCTGCCCATACGATAAAGGATGCCTCCACGCCATATTGCAGATTATATGCCGGCTTTAAGGAGGCACTGATAATTCGGTACAACCATCTTGACGCATCTTTTTTGCCCGCACCTCGGCGGAAAATCCTCCACAGAGCACCACTCTGCGTCCGGTTTTCCACCTCGTTCGGACGAAAAATTCTACGCCAATCTGGCAGACCTCATTTTATCAGTGATTCCTTAACTGCCCGTTCTTCTGGCATCTTCTTTCATCCGCATAAAGGTTGCCTCATCGTCCGTTTTGGAAAAGCTGTTGTGATCCCCGCAGATGTGCAGCTCTTTTGTGTAGTCCTTCAGACGGCTGATGTAAGAGTCCAGTATCTCCATGGTACGCTGAAGCACGGTCTTTCGTTTTTCCGCTCCCATAAACGAAGATGATGCTTTGCTCTCTTTGGATGCGTTTCAAACATCGGCGCAGACGTTTCAGATGGTGGAGGCGGATTTCAGAGCCACGGCGCAGGTGGATGCCGAACTCTTTTTCTGCGCCCGCGATAAAGGCGTCGAGTTTCTCCATGAGTTTGATGCGGTTCTTTGCAACGCCTTTTTCCAAACGAAGGTGTACTTGCCCGCAACTGCTTCGATCTTTGTGCCGTCGACAAAGAGGTTCTCAAACGAGATGGCTCCAACGGATGCAAGAAATTGTGCCATTTTTGCCAGAATCTCCTTGGCGCAGGGGGCAAAGTGATTCCTGCGAAAACGGGCAATGGTTGTGTGATCCGGTGCGGGTCGCCCTTCGAGCAGATACATGAAGTGGATGTCCCTTAGGCATACCTTCTCAATGCGTCTGTGTTTTTTTGCATAAAATTGAGGCTGATGCACGTTTGTTTCGTGCAACAGCCCCTCTGTTATATTTTCAAACAAACGATTGCATTTATCTAAAAACCATAGTATAAACCATAGTATCATATACAATGAATTATACTTCATGGGAGGTGATCGATATGGCAACAGCAGATCAAATGAAAAGTCTTGTAAAGGCATATATTGACCATGATGATGCGCGATTCAAGACCATTGTGCTCCAAATCGCCGCCCATGAGGCAAAGCTCGGTCATGATGGCGTCGCACGCGACCTTAAGGCACAGATCGATAAACTGGGGAAACGAGTGGCTAGTATTGTTCAGCTCACACCACAAAATCCCATGCTGCTATTATCACTACCCAAACATGATCTATCAGAGCTCATTGTTCCGGACGAAATGATGTTGTATAAATAAAGTTGACAACTTCTTCTGCAAGGAATTTAGATAAAAGTCAAAAGCGGAGAAGGAGAGGTCACAATGGCAACAAACAGGCAATATGATCACGAATTTAAGGTACAGGCAGTCAAGCTGGGGCAGGAAATCGGTCAGGCAAAAGCCGTCAGAAAGAGCTAGGGAAGCACTGATAAATTCAGCACCGTCATCTTGACGCATCTTTTTGCCCGCACTGTGTCGGCAAATCCTCCACATAGCTTTGGCTATGCGTCAGTTTGCCTCCTGTTCGGACGATCTACGCCAATCTGACGGACTTCATTTTTATCAGCGATTCCCTAGGAATTTCCAAGAATACGATGTATACATGGACACGTGCCATCGGCTTGGGTATCTGGATCTCGGGTGCGGAACGCAAACACCACAGGAGTGCTCTGAGCTTGCACGAGGAACTCATGCAGCTGCGCGCACAGCTCAAAGCACAGGACAAGGAAATTCGGCGACTGAAGAAAGAAAACGACTTTCTGGAAGAAGCAAGCGCTTTTTTCGCCGCGAGCCGTCTGAAGTCAACAAAAACGAACGTATGAAGTTTATTGCGTTCAAGACAGCAGACGGCACACACAAAGGGAATATCAGTTTTTATTGCAGACTGCTCCATGTCACAAGGCAGGGATTTTATCAGTATTTGGTGAGCAAAGACCGCCCCTGGAAATATCAGGAACTTGCCGATGCCGCGATACAGATCCATGCAGAGGATGAATGCAACGATACCTACGGAAGAATCCGTAGGTATCAGGCACTCAAGATCAGGCAGCCGGAGGGCATCCGTATTCCGAGTGAACGCACCGTTTACCGTATCATGGAAGAGATCGGCTTAAGTCATCGTCCCAATCATAAGCCGAACGGTATCACCAAAGCAGATCGGCAGGCACAGATGTCGGAGGATCTCCTGCACCGTGATTTTCATGCCGACACACCTCTTTTCCAAAGTGCGTCACTGACATGACAGAGATTCCGGCGTGTGATGGAAAACTCTATATTTCAGCACTCTTTGACTGCTATGACGCCGGGGTGCTCGGACTTTCTATGGATACGAATATGAGGGCTTCTCTGTAGTGTGCAGATGCTTGATAACGCCATGATTTCCCTACCCGATGCTCAGGGAGCAATCCCGCATTCGGATCGCGGCGACCAGTACACGAGTCAGCTGTATCGGGAGGCAATTCAAATCGATGGGATTCGTCAAAGCATGAACAGTGCCGGTGGACGCTGTCATGATAACGCGCGTTGTGAGGTATGGGGCGCGCATGAAGTCGGAGCTTCTCTATGGACGCTATGACACAAAGAAGATGACAACAGAGGAGTTGAAGGTTCTGGTGTGGCGATACTTCATGAGCTATTGGAACAACCGTCGAATTTGTTCATCAAACGGTGGGCTTCCTCCGATGGTGAAACGTCGACAGTTCTATGACTCCATTGCTGCGACTGCTTAAGCATTCGTTTCCTTGTGAGAAATTTGTCAACTGTTCTTGACAATATCATATCTATTGTAATCCTACAAGCTAGGCGGTGGGATGGAGAATATGCGGCTTGCTATCTAATAACTTTTAAGGCATAATAGAGAGAGGAAAGCGATGCACCCGATTTATTTTTATCGATGACAAGCAAGGGCGGCGACCTGTTTGCAGATTATCTTGATGAACTTGCCGACCGAAAAAGATAAGGACAGTCGCATCAAACTTGAAAAAGATTCAAGACTACATTAAAATTTTTGCGGGAATTACGGGACGTTGGCAGGGCGAACAACCATATATGAAACACCTTGAAGGGGATATCTGGGAGCTGCGCCCGATTCGTGACCGTATATTTTTTGTCGCGTGGCATGAAGGCAGTTTTGTACTTCTCCATCATTTCATGAAGAAGACCGTAAAGACCCCACCGCGAGAAATCGAACAGGCACGGCGTGAGCTTGCCGATCTGAAAGAAAGAGGTGTATTGCCATGACAAGCAATGCGATTGCAGGAACGTGGGACGAGTGGGAAAAGGAACACTGCACCCGGAGGAGATTGCAGAAAGCGACCTGCGCGTCGCGCTGATCGGCGAACTCATCCGTGCACGACAGGAGCGCGGTATCACACAGAAACAGCTTGAGGAGATGAGCGGTGTTACGCAGCCCGTTATCGCCCGGCTTGAACGTGGGACAACCAGCCCAACGTTTTCAACCCTTATGAAGGTTCTCGCGCCGCTTGGGAAGAAGCTCGCCATCGTACCAATGTAGGGCATCCACGATTGCCGCTCCGTCTCTTGCCGCCCATCGGTGGGCTATGGCGGTATATGTTATCCCGACAATCTCAATGTTCTTCGGAATCATCATTCGTATGTATAACAACAACGAGCACAATCCACCGCATTTCCACGCGACTTATCAGGGGTATCATGCGCTGTATTCAACATGGACGGCGACCTCACCGAAGGCGATATGCCGCGCAAGCAGCTCAAACTGATTGCGGCGTGGACAGAACTGCACCACGACGAGCTCCTTGCCAACTGGGAGCTTGCCATGAGTGAACAACCACTTTACAAGATCGACCCGCTCCGCTAGAGAAAGGAGTATCCGCCATGAAACAGCCCTGTGGATTGTTGAGGATGTGAAAGCACGGAATGACTATACTTTGCTTATCACCTTTACCGGAGGTGACAACGTATTTTTGACGCGCGTCCGCTGCTCGATAAGCCGATCTTCGCACCTCTCAAAAGCCTCCCCTCTTTTTCTGCGTGCAAAGGCGATGTACGGCACGGTGATTTGGAACGATGATGTGGATATCGCCCCGGAACATCTTTATGAGTGCGGACCCTGTTGAGGTGGAGAAGATTGCCTAACTCGCGCCGCAAAAAGGCGCATAAAAATAAAAACCGCCCCTCTGCGCCAACAGAGAGACAGAAGACACGACGCGCATGATACACTCAATTCATGTAAATCCTACCATGATTCGCGCTCCTTCTATAAGGAGGTTTTTCTATGTCGCCAACATCAGAACGCATCTTTGAGCGGCTTGTAGACAAATAATTTTTGTAGGCAATTTGTAGACAAGCAGATGTATACACGCGCGAACCGCCTTTCCTTTTCAGGGATATACCCTTTTTCTGTATTTTCTGTTATAATAAGAAAATCGTTTTTATCAATCCATAGGAATGATAGGATGAGCTTTGTGTATGTGAGGATGTGTTTCCGCATCCCAGCGGGAGAGAAGAGCCATGAACGGTGAGCTGTTAATCAAGGAAAAGCGGTGCAAGGGCTGCGGAATCTGCGCGGCATTCTGCCCGAAGAAGGTGCTCGAGGTGAGTCTGCTCGGCAAGATTACCCCCGTACGCCCCGAGGACTGTATTGCGTGTGGGCAGTGCGAGATGCGCTGTCCCTGATTTTTGCAATTTTTCGTGGAGAGGAGGGCATAGGATGGAGCGCAAGACTAGGGCTGATGCAAGGCAACGAGGCCGTCGCCGAAGGTGCGATTGCCGCGGGGAGTCACGTTCTTCGCGGGCTACCCCATCACGCCCCTCGACGGAGATCGCCGAGCAGATGGCAAAGCTGCCGCCGAAGATCGGCGGCACCTTCCTCCAAATGGAGGATGAGATCGGGGCGATGGGCGCGATTCTCGGCGCGTCACTCGCAGGAGCAAAGGTCATGGACGCGACGAGTACCGGCTTCGCTGAAACAGGGAGCTGATCGGCTGCGCCGCGTGTGCAGAGATCCCTGCGTGGTGGCGAACGTCCAGCGCGTCGACCTCGACGGGACAGCGACCGCGCCCTCGCAGAGCGACGTGATGCAGGCACGCTGGGGCACGCACGGCGATCATCCGATCATCGCGCGCTCTCCCGTGGAGCGTGCGCGAGTCGTTCGACATGGCGGTCATGGCGGTGAACTACGCCGAGCGATTCCGCACGCCTGTCATTCTGCTGACAGACGAGATCGTCGGGCATCTGCGCGAGAATGTGACCCCTGCCCGCCCCCGAGGAGATCGAAATCTATCCGCGCCGCCGGCCGAAAAACACGCGCCGAGGCTATCAGCCTATGCCGTGGGCGAGGATCCGTGCCCGACGTGGCGCGGTTCGGCGACGGATACCACATCCACGTGACAGGGCTCCTCCACGATGAGACAGGCTTTCCTCGGGCAGTCCTGCCGTCACGGAGCAGTTCATCCGCCGCCTGCACGAGAAGATCAGCCGCGTGGGCGAAGAGATCATCCACACGGATGAAGCATTCATGGAGGATGCGGAATACGCCGTCGTCAGCTATGGCGGTACGGCGCGCACGGCATACGAGGCGGTGCGCACGGCACGCGCCGAGGCATCCGCGTCGGCTTTTCTGCGGCTCCAGACGATCTGGCCGTTCGCCGATGCGGCAGTCGCACTGGCTCGCGGCACGTGTCAAGGGCATCCTCGTCGCGGAGCTGAACTACGGGCAGCTCGTGAAGGAGGTCACGCGCGCGGCGCATGGCACGCATGTCCGCCCCTGCCCTCGCAGACATATGCTTGACTCACGCCGCAGGAGATCGCAGCGGCGATCCGTCAGATGAGCGAGGAGGTGCGGGCAGAGCACAACGGCATACAAATACCGACATACAGCGTCCGTTCGAGCAGTATTTCCGTCAGAACCGCCTCCCCATCTCTGGTGTCCTGGCTGCGGCAACGGCACGGCAATGAAGTGCATCGCGGAGGCGGTGGACAGTGCGGAGGATTTTCGCAGGACAACACGGTCATCGTCTCCGGCATCGGCTGTTCCTCACGCGGCTCGGGCATGGACTTTTGACACTGTATCACGGCGCACGGGCGCGGATTCCATTTGCAACGGGAATCGCTTCGCACGCCCCGAGCTGAATGTCATCGTCATTACAGGAGACGGCGACTGTACTGCCATCGGCGGCAACCACTTTCTGCACGGCTGTCGGCGCAACGTCGATCTCACCGTCGTACTCTTCAACAACAACATCTACGGCATGACGGGCGGGCGGTCACCCACGACCCCGCCGGGCAAGATGACGACGACCGCTCACGGGACGATCGACCGTCCGCTCGACGCGTGCCGCATCGCCGAGGCGGCAGGTGCGACCTATGTCGCACGCTCGACGGCCTTTCATGTCAAGCATCTCACGCAGATGATCGCGGGCGGGCTCGCAAATCACGGCTTTTCCCTCATCGAGGCGATGGTGCAATGTCCGACCGCCTACGGGCGCAAGAACCGCATGGGCTCCCCCGCCGCGATGCGTTCGTGGATGAAGGACGCCGCTGTCATGAAGACGGCATGGGACAAGCTCCCCGCCCGAAAAGCGTACGGCGGAGCAGTTCCCCATCGGACTTCTCTGCGCGTGCGCGGGCGAGTACGAAATCACGGCAAACGCTGCGATTCAGCAGCGCGCAGGAGGGCTCTGATATGCAGAAGGAACTGACTCTCAGGCTCGGGCGGACAGGGGCGTTATCACCGCCGCCATCATCTTTGCCGAGGCAGCAGTGCGTGCGGCAAAAACGTTGCACAGTCACAGTCCTGCATTCTGAGGGCGCGCGGCGGCGCGTCCCGCCCGAGGTCATCATCAGCGACGACGTGATCTATCATCCGCATGTCGAGCATCCTGACATCGTCCTCGCCATGACACAGGCGGCGGCGGCGGATACGCCGGCGATCTTGATCCCGCGCACGGCATCCCTCATCGTGGACAGCGAGCTCGTGCCGAACGTCCCTGCGGCGGCACATATCGTCTCCGTCCCCATCACGACGCTCGCCATCGATCGGCAAAGTCTCTTTGCCAACATCGTCGCCCTCGGCGTCATCACATGCGTCTCGGGATCGTCCCTTGGACGCCGTAAAAACAGCCGTCGCGGCACTCGCGTTCCGCCGCATACCGTCGACGCGAATATGCAGAGCGCTCATGGTCGGCTACGAGGCGGCGAAGGAATAGGAACAGAACATAAGATAGAGAATCCCTCGCTCGCGAATCCAATCGTGAGTGGGGATTTTTGCATAGAAAGCGCAGGATAGATGCTATAGATTTCTTGACAATGCACGTATTTTGCACTATCTTAATAAAAAGGAGTGATTCAGATGGGACAGACCAACGTCAGCATTCGCATGGACAATGAGCTGAAGGAGCAGTTCAATGCTTTTTGTACAGGATATGGGTATGACAATGACAACAGCATTCAACATTTTTGCAAAGAAAGCTGTACGTAGTACCGCATTCCCTTTGAGATCGGTGCACCCCTGCCCCAATGCAGCGACACAGGAGGCTCTTGACGAAGTGCGCCGTATGAAGGAAGACCCTAGCCTAGGCAAACGCTACACCGACGTTGACAAGATGATGAAAGACCTGCTCTCATGAAATACATTATCCGCCCAACCTCACGTTTTCAGCGGGACCTCAAACTCGCTGCAGCGGGGCTATAACACGGAACTCTTTGACCCGCTGTCATCAAAAACTGGCGGATGGAGCGCCTCTGGAACAACGATATCGTGATCACGCGCTCGCGGGAGATTATGCAGGTTGCCGGGAGTGTCACATCACACCGGACTGGCTACTCATCTATGAGATCGATGAAGATACACTTCTGCTCTACCTGATGCGCACAGGCACACACAGCGATCTGTTCAAAATGTGATAGAAACACTGACAGCAATTTGAAGGGGCTTTTTATCGCTGGTCTTTCTCGTTACAATTTGTATGTAGCAATCAAAGCATAAGAAAAAGCCGCCCTCTGTCTCCAAACTTAGGCGGCTAATCTTGGTTCGTTTCTAGTAAAGGAGCTGACCGTTTACCGGCAGCACCTTTTTCTATGGTCATTATACGACGTGGGAACCGTTCCGTCAAGCCCTGACGGGTGTGAGGGGCTCACTGTAGCTTACTTCACGCCTGCGCCGTCGAGTGCGGCACGGACGCTCTTCTGCGCGTTCTGGAGTTTTGCCATCTCATCATCCGTGAGGTGCACCTCGAACGAACGCACAATACCGTCCCCGCTGATCATGCGCGGGATGGAAGCGCCACGTCCTGATGTCATACTCGCCCTTCATGACGGCAAAGACAGGGCAGGATCGTGTGCTCGTTGAAGAGGATTGCCTTGATGAAGCGGCAGGCGACCATGGCGATACCGGTATTGGTAAAGCCCTTGAGATTGATGACATCGTATGCCGCCTCGTATGATCCCCTGCTCGATATCGTGGCGATCCAGCTTCCCCTAAAGTGGAAATACTCGTCGAGGTGATCGATGCCGAGACCGGCGCAGTTGACCGTCGACCATGCGACAAAGGCATCGTTGCCGTGCTCGCCGAGCACATAGCCGTGGATGTTCTTCGGATCCATATCGGCAGTGCTCCGCGAGGAGGTAGCGGAAACGGTAGGTCTCGAGCATCGTGCCCGTGCCGGATCTTCTCACGCGGATAGTCGAACTCCGGTCGATACGACGTGGTCGCAACATCGAGCGGGTTCGTGATCGCGAGTGATCGCAGGCTTCCTTCGTGTATTTCACGATCTCAGAGAAGATGGAGCGCATGATCTCGTGTTCGTGCTCGCGAGCTTCAGTCGGTCGGGCGTCTCCGGGCAGGGATCGAGGCGCGCCGTGATGACGATAAACGCCGCATCGCGGCAGTCCCCTGCGTCCCCGTATGGATCTTGATGTTCGTGCAGTACGGTGAGGGGCATCGCATGGCTCGTGTCGAGTGCCTCGCCGCGCGCGTCGGTTCATGTCGAGATCGATGAGAGCAATCTCCGAGGCTGGCTGAAAGTCTGCGATTTTTGTTGAGTACGGCAGAGCCGACATTGCTCGTACCGATGATAACAACTTTTCCCCGATTGATGGACATCATAATGACCTCCTAAAAATGCAAAAAGCCCAAGACACAGCGATATGCGCTTGGACGCTATGGACGCACGATGAGGCTGTGTGGAAGCCAGCCATTTCATGATCGATTGCACTTCTTTTCAGCAGAGTGGTTCCGCAGGATTTCCTGCGCCATCATAGTAACACTAGTGGAATGAATGTCAACTCCTTTTCGGATAGAATACGAAAATACGAATTTCTTTCGCTGGTCTTTCTCGTTACAATTTGTATTGTAGCAATCAAAGCATAAGAACCCCCGCCTGCAGTCACCAACTCTAGGCGGGGTTCTTGTCTAACCACGTTTGATGAGGGGCTGACCGTTTACCGGCGGCACCTTTTCTATGCTCATTATACGATGTTCGACGTTTTCGTCAACCCTTTGCCGACGCTATGTTGTCGTCGGCAAATGCAGCACGCCCATCGATAACGCGCAGAATGAATCATCTCAGGGAAAAGGAAACGGGCAGGAGGTGTTTCGCGATGGGCACATCATCGGAAGCGGCTGTATCCCTACGCTCCGCCGTGATCTTCTTTCTACATCTCGAATGAGGGAATCTCGATCATCGAGAATGCGGCACGGATGGGGCTTCCCGTACCGCAAAAATTGCAGGATATGATGCACAGCCTAAAAATATGAATGAGATCCCGGCAAAGTATTTGCACTTTGCCGGGATCTCATTATATACGCAGAACTCTTACACCTGCTTTTGCGTACCAGTTCTGCTTGCCGATCAGTTCTGCCAGCTCGATCTGCTGCTCGCCCAGTACATATCTGCCCTCGTCCTGATAGTACCCTTCAGGAGATCGTGGTCGTCATCCCTGCCGCGCTGCCTCAACCAGCTCCGCGAGCCATGCGAGCCCGTCCTTGGACACCTGATAGTCATACTTCAGATACTCAAGGGCATCCGTATAGATTGGCATCTCTTCTTTCGCCTCAACCTTGACGGCACAGCCAAGATCAAGGAGGCGGTCGATGCACTTTCTGCATAGCCACGCTCCTCAGCTGCGTGTCTGCATGCTTTTCTGCAAGCTTGCTGAGACCCTTAGCGGCGAAAAATTCGCGACTGGATGGTGTGCGCATCCGCACCCTGTGATACCAGCCGTAACGATGTGCTGCAACCCCTGAACTACCTTCTGATTCTCTGCCATGATGAAATCCGCCTTAAATAAACACATAGTTTCATCTATCTTAATCATTGTTTACGAACAACTTGTTCGTAAGCAAGGTTAAGCACCTTTGAACATCTTGAGCGCATTGTCTGCGCCCTGCACCAAGAATCCTGTGTCTGCGCCGAGTCCTAGGAAGCTGATGCCGAGATCCCTGAAATGCGCCGCCTGCTCCGCTGTTACTGCAACCGTTCCGACGGGGACACCATGTGCGCGGATGCGTACCATTGCCACAGAATCACTCCTTTTTTAGTAAGACAAGTCAATCGTTCGGATCATCAACATAGTCGATCTCGGCATAGCCGGCACTGAGTGTTATCTGGTGCGTTACCCCCGCAGGGATGTAGTAGGTATCTCCCTGTTGATAGGTCTTTGTCTCGCCGTTCATCGTGAGAACACATTTCCCGCTGACAACGGCAGTAAACTGCGCTGCGTGGGCGTGTTCTGGAGCAAAGTTTCCTCCTGGCGTGGACGAAATAGATTGTTCCGTAGACGCGTGTGATCGACGCGAACTTCGAGTCCGGGGATTCCGTAATCGCGTAGGGGTACGTTGTTGATGATTTCTGGAAATACACTCATTTTGCTTTCTCCTTTGCTTTCTTGTTGACTTGTGAGGCTAGTATAACCCGTACATGAAGCTTATTCAATTTAGGGAAATTCGATTTCGTAAAATATGTTTATAAAAGCTTCGGTTATAAAGTTTTGCAGTGAGATATGGACGCAGTGGCTCAGGCATCGCCTGATCGAGCAGATCGACAAACGCTTCCAACGTTATGGGCTGTCCTTGGAGAAACCAATCATTTGCCGCTTCAGAGAGTCCGCGCATATAAAAGCGGACAAGAAATTCTATGCCCTTGGGCAGTTCAGATGTATGCGCGTTGTCGCGGCAACGTGAGAGCAGCAGTCCAATCGCATAGTCGTTCGTCGCATAGCGAAATGAGGTCTGCCCTGCAGTGTTCTTGAGTGCGTTCGCATAAAAAGGCCTGATCCTCGAGCAATGCCGTACAGGGCCTCAGCGAGTTTCCTCTCGCCATGACTCACCATCGTACCAATACGCCCCCAGATGGGCTCGATCCGCTGATTGTAGATCCATGCCAGCAGCTCATACTTGTCCTGAAAATGGTTTAGAACGTTGTTGCGGACACGCCGCAGTTGTCTGTGATCTCACGAATCGTTATTTTGTCGACTGCTTTTTCCTTTGCAAGTTCTCTGAGTGATGCAGCGAGAATGTCCTTCGTTCCAAGTCGTGCAATCATCGCGATGACCTTTCCTCTGTGCAACGTGATGTCATAGTTTTTCATTTTGATGCGTCGCTGCAACCGGCGAAGTGCTTCGCCATACTTCTTTTTGCCCCTTGTTCTCTTAGATTACGGGGGCTGACCGTTTACCGGCAGCACCTTTTTTCTATATTTATTATACGATTTTAGGAGCCTACCATCACCCCTTTGCCGACGCCGCGTTGTAGACGTCCTTGAGCAGGGTTTCTTACGCAGGCTGCGGCACGGGCACGACGTTTCCTCGGCGGGAGACGCTGCGGATCGTCGCGAGGGAGGATGTCGCCGATCATCGGTGCATCGTCGTAGAAGATCTGCTCGAGGGTGTCGTGCGACCACGGGCGGATGCCCTCGCCGTAGTTCACGACGAAGTACAGCCCCGCATAGCATGCGCCGATCTCGCGTGCGAGGTAGACCTCGGGCGCAAGGCTCTGTCCCACGATGTCCGCATGCCCCTGCATCATGGCGACCTCAGCAGGGCTCTCGAAATGCCGCCCGTCCGTGACGGCATAGATGCCGCGGTCAAAGATGCGCCCCGTATAGCGTTTCTTTGTTTCTTCAATCAATGTCTGGCGCAGTACCGCGCAGAGCGCGTCGCGCATGACGAGCAGATAGCGTCCGTCAAGCATGACATCCTTGCGCACGGAGAGGTCGAGATAGTCGTCGGGGATGAGGAAGTCGCGCGGGTCGAGCAGGGGATTCACCGTGCCGACGCCGCCCTCGGAGAGGATGCGCGTGACACCCGCCTCCCGCAGTACCCAGAACACCTGCCGCGAGGCATCCGCACGCGTCACGCCGCTGCGCCAGCCGTGCATACGGCAGGTCAGGACGCGCCGTCCCGCAACGGAGAACAGGCGAAACGCAGGGCTCTCGCCGTAGGGCGTCGTAAAGTGCAGCCCATCCGCGAGAATCTCCACATCATCCGCCGTCGATGCGCGCGGGAAATCGCTCGAGAGTGTCCCCGAGCCGCCGATCACGGCATAGCTCGCCGCAGGAATCTGTTGCTCTGCCATACTAAAACCTCCGTATCACGCGATAGCGCGTATCGCGCTGCGCCGGCTCTCTGCCCGCACCACGTATCAGATCGATCATCTTCTTGATCGACATATGTACCGCGTCCCCCGCACGCACGACGTTCTCCTCCAACATGATGCTCCCGAGATCGTCCGCGCCAAAGCCGAGCGTCAGCTGTCCGATGCGCTCCCCCTGTGTGACCCACGACCCTTGTATATGCGCAACATTGTCCATGTATAGGCGCGTGACGGCGAGTGTCCGCATGTAGTCCCAGCTCGATGTCTTCTCCCCGCCGAGAGCGGTGTTGCCGGGCTGAAATGTCCACGTGATGAACGCGCGAATCCCCGTCTCTCCCTGCGACCCGGCGGATGTGCTCCATGTGTTCACGCGCTCCCGCCATCGTTTCGCCGAAGCCGATCACCATCGTCGCCGTCGACTCCATACCGATCTTATGCGCCGTCCGCATGACGCGCAGCCAGTCCTCCGTCATGATCTTCTTCGGTGCGATAAGCTTTCGCACGCGATCCACAAGGATCTCCGCCCCACCGCCCGGGAGCGAGGCGAGCCCCGCATCCTGCAGCCGCCGCAGGGTATCCTCGACCGTGATGCCCTCCTTCTGGGCGAAGTACAGAATCTCCGTCGCCGTAAAGGAGTGAATCACGATGGAGGGGTATCGCTCGCGTATGGATCGCAGCATGTTCTCGTAGTACGAAAGCGGCAGGTCGGGGTGAATGCCGCCCCTGTATCATGACCTGCGTCCCGCCTGCCGCCGCTGTCTCGCCGACCTTTGCGAGGATCTCCTCCATCGGCAGGGGAGATAGGCGTCGGGCGCGTCCTGCTCGTGTAGAACGCGCAGAACCGGCACTCATTCACGCAGATATTCGTATAGTTGATGTTGCGGTCGACGATGAACGTCACCGTATCGCCGAACCGTCGCCGCCGCTCCGCATCCGCCCTCGCGCCCGAGGGCAATGGGATCGCCGTGCGTAGGAGTCTGCCTCCTGCCCGAAAGTCTCATGCGCCCTCCCCTGCCGCAATCGGCTGATAAAAACGTATCGCGCTCCACGGGCACATAGCCCTGCCTCACGGATCATCGCGTCGAGCTCGCGCCGCGTGATGCCCGTCTGCGTCTGTGCGCCTGCGGCGTGGATGATCTTCTCTCGCCGATCGTCCCGTCGAGATCATCCGCACCGAACCCGAGCGCGAGCTGGGCGATCGGCTGCGTCAGCATGACCCAGAACGTCTTTGACATGCGCGACGTTGTCGAGGACAAGACGCGAGAGCGCAAGCATCTTCATATCCTCCCACGAGCCGACGCGCACGAGTTTTTCTCTGCGCCGAGCACATCGTTCTCGGGATGAAATGGAAAAAGCATGAACGCCTGAAAGCCGCCCGTCTCATCCTGCAAGTCACGCAAGGCGAGCAGGTGGTCGCTCCTCGACCGTCTCGGATGTGTCCGTACATCACGGACGCATTCGTACGGATGCCGAGCTCATGCGCCGTGCGCATACAGTCCAGCCACCCGCACGCGTCGCCTTTTTCGGACAGATGATCGTGCGCACGCGATCGGAGAAATCTCCGCGCCGCCGCCCGAGCGAGGAGAGCCCCGCCGCCTGCAGACGACAGAGAATGTCACCGGACACTCGTCTCCTCCGTCTGGGCAAAGTTCACGACCTCCACGGCGTGGAATGCCTTTGATGTCTGGCGTGGGGAGGCCGCGTGCACCCGCCGCACCACGTCCCTCATAGTAGGAAAAGGGACGGTCGGGGTGGAGGGCGCTCACGATGTGAATCTCCGTCAGATGCGGCGTCTTCGTGCCGCCGCGAGCACGCGTGCCACATCATCCATCATAATATAGCTGCGCGCGCATCCCCTGCTCCACCTGAAAGGCGCAGAGGGGCAGTTCGCACGGCATATTCGTGAGATTGATGTGACGGTTCACCGTATAGTAGACATTCTTCCCGCTCGCGCGCTCCTTCGCCGCACGCGCCCACTGCGCGAGCGCGAGCAGGTCGTTGTCTCCTCAGAGGAGGAGTGCATCCTCCCTCGTCAGCCGCGCCCGCCCCCGGCGGCAGCACGCCGTTCTCAAATCGCCCTGCGTACTCTCCTCAAAAGGAATGTCCGAAAAATCTGAAAAAAATCGAGCAGACGCCGCATCGTATCCTGCCCATCATAGCAGATATCCACGAGATACCGCGCTCGCGCTCATACCTTCAGTCCGCGTGTAGAATGCCTTCTTTGTGTCCTCAATGATGAACGGAACAATATTATATTTCAGGCACTCTTGAACGCGATAATCCGTCCGACACGCCCGTTGCCGTCCTGAAACGGATGAATCCGCTCAAAAATGGTAGTGAAAGTCCACGATATCCTCAAAAGGCGATCTTCTCCTGCCTGATAGCGGTCGAGGAGCCTCCCGCATCGCCGCTCGCGACCTCCTGCGGCGGAGTCGTTTCCACGCCGCCCACCATATTGGGACGTTCTTCGTAGTCGCCCACGCGAAAGTAGAGAGCAGCTCGTCAGACGTTCTGCTTTTCAGCAGCCTCGCGGAGTTTTTGATGATCTCTTCCGTCAGCGGCTCCTCCGCACAGTCGATGCAGTAGTCCATCGCCCGAAAGTGATTGACCGTCTCGATGATATCATCCACATGCGCATCCCCGCCCACGGTGTTCGTCTCAAAGATGCGCCGCGTCTCCGCCTCGCTGAGGCGGCTCCCCTCGATGTGATTTTGAGTTGTAGGTCATGCGCACCTGCAGCCTGCATGGTAGATGCCGCCCGAGAGGCGATGCGCCTTCTCCTCCCGCAGCCGCAAAAGGAGCGGATTCTCCCCTGAGCGCATAGCATCACCTCCAAAACTTGGGAAACACGGATAATTTCAGCGATTCCCTTGTTCTATTATATATAGATTCGACGAAAAAGGTAAAGAAGCGCGGGGATTTTCGCCGCCTTCTCATTTAGAAGCACTGATAAACTTTCGGCACAACCATCTTGACGCATCTTTTTCGCCCGCTTTATCGTTAGCAAAGTCCTCCACATAGCCCCTCGCTATGCGTCCGGTTTGCTGCCTCAACGGACAAAAATCTACGCCAATCTGGCAGACCTCATTTTATCAGCGATTCCTTTACTTTCCCCAAAAGACCTATTGAAGCCGCTCCGCATCCGTATTATTATCAGAATGAATCGATATGTCAAAATGGGAAAGGAGCCGCCCATGAATCTACCCTACCAATGCCCCGACTGCGGCACAGAGCTCGGCTACGAGGGACTGTGCTGGCGGTGCAGGACAGCGGCACTGCGGCGTGCCGCAGCGGCATGGACACCCTGCGGAGATCGCGGCAAAGGAGCAGAGATCATCGCGCAGATCGACGATGTACCCGATGATTTCTGGTATCTGCTCTGCCGTGAGGACAGCGTCGCCCCCGCGATTCCGCGTGCGGCACTGGCGGCGCGTAGCTTCTGGCCGCCTGCGCTCTACTATCACGCGCCCGCCGATGTGCGGGACGGGCTGATCGCCGCACTGATGGAGACGGAGTCCGCGCAGGAGGCGAACGAGCTGATGATGTGCCTCGGCATGCGGGGGACGACCGTGCGCTTGCGGCACTCCTCGCACTGAAGGCGCGAGCCGCGCCCGTGGCGCGGGCAGCTCTACGTCAACCCCTCTGTCTATGCGCAGTGCGGCGGCTGGACATTCGACCGCGAGGGGCGGCGGCGCACGCTGAACTTCGACACCTGCTATCCCATCGTTCACACCGCCTCAGCAGAGGAGCTCAATCGCTCCCCCGTCCGCATCGCCCGCCCGCGCGAGGAGCACTGCCCACACTGCGGCGGCCGCATGGCAGATATGCTCGTCCTCGACGGGCGGGACGCGCGCCTGCAGTTCCTCGGCATTGACGGCATCCTCACAGCGACCTGCTGTCCAAACTGCGTTGCCTATGCAGAGCCAATGCTGAGTCGCTATACCCTCGACGGCGGCAGCACTGTCCCTGCCCTATGAGAATGCGGATCCCACGGCGTACATGGAGGAACTCGACACCATCTTTGACAACGATCTCATCCTCGGTGCGTCACCCGTCCCACGGTTCTACGGTGCATTCTTCGACGATGTGAGCACGCTCGGCGGATTCGCCCTCTGGGAGCAGGACTGGTCGTACACGACCCGCCCCGACTGCGGACAGCCGATGAAAATACCTGATGCAGATCCGCTGGAACGAACTGGCGGACTACATGGAGGGCACGCTCTACATCGAGTTCTGCCCCGCCTGCCGCGTCGTCTCCATGCAGCACCAGCAGACGTGAGGTGCGCCATGACCGACCACGACCATACGGTACTTGCCGAAAAGTTCCGCACTCTGTGCGCGCACCTCTGCTGGGAGCGCATCCTCCCATCCATGCCTGCCACAGAGAATGCCTCGCCCGCACAGATGGCGACAGCGCTCCGACAGGCACTATGCAGTGCCTATCCGACGACAGAGGCTAAAGCGCACGATGAAGAGCATTCACTACGCCAACGCCTTTTGCCGACACGGCGCTCAGGGACTGCGCCTTTTACCCTCGACGAGGTCGAGCAATATTTAAGGAAGCACTGATAAATTCCAGCACTACCATCTTGACGCATCTTTTTCGCCCGCACTTCGGCGGAAAATCCTCCACATAGCCTTTGCTATGCGTCCGGTTTTCCACCTTGTTCGGACAAAAAATCTACGCCAATCTGGCAGACTTCATTTTATCAGCGATTCCTTAACACGGAATCGCTTCCTTGACCACGACCGTTCCGTCGATTTCTTCAATAAAACGATCACGGCGGAGGGATTCGTCATCACGCCGACCGCCCTAGTGGAAACGATGCTGGAGAGCCTGCTCCTCAGTCATAAAGGAGAACACGATGAAAAAAAACGTCCGCAATAATTCTTCGCACGGCAAAAAGCCCATGCCCACGGAGGTCTATACCGAGGAGGAGATGGCCGCCGTCGAGGACTTCATCGAGACGAACTTCGGCACGTACGCGAACGTCTTTCATGAGGTCGTCTCACCCGACATCCATCTGGATATATGTATCGTCGATCCGACCGAGGAACGGAACTACTACATGCTCGTCACCCTCGGGATGGGGGCGCACCGCATGAACGTCCCAGAAGAGCTCGCCGAGTACAAGCTCGAACGCGCCGAGCTCGCGATTGCCCTGCCGCCCGACTGGAAGATCCACGAGGACGACGAGGAGTACTACTGGCCGATCCACCTGCTGAAAAGCCTCGCACGTCTGCCGATCGAGGATGATACATGGCTCGGCTGGGGGCATACCATCGACAGCAGGACGAACAACTACGCCAAAAGCACCAAGCTGACCGCCTCCCCTCATCATCGGGGGCGCAGGTAAAGGGAGACAATACGGTCTGCCTCCTGCCGGACGGCGACGAGGTCAATTTCTATCAGATCATCCCGCTCTACCGCGACGAGCTCAACTACAAATTCGACCGCAGTGCGAAGGAACTGGTAAACCTCTTTGGCGAGCGGCACGTGAGCTTCATCATCGACCCGCAGCGGCGCAGCGCATGCGCCCCGAGGACTTTGAGGATCTCGTGATGGACAACGCGGAGTGGCATCTCTCCAGCCCTGCACGAGAAGAAGCTCCCCGTGGATGAGATCGAGGCGTACAGTCACATGGCGGTCTACCTGCGGTGGTGCATCCTGCACGACCTGATGGCGGACTGGTTCATCCGCGAGTACGAGACGACCGTGCGCGCCGTAAAGGAGCACCCGGCGGAGACAGACCTGCGTCCCTTCCTCCGCGACGAGCTGCACGGGATCCTGATGCGCGGCTTCTTCAACGCGGAGGGCGCGGCGTTCGCGCATTACTACTACGACGGTGAGGCGCCCTCCTACCCCTCGGACGTCGACGATCACGCCCTCGCGTATTTCGGAGCAGAAAAATACTACTCGAAGGAGTTTGACGACGAGGCATATCTCTTCGTCCCATTCGACGAGCGCCTCTATCGAGAGATGGCGGAGCTCATCGAGCGGCACTGGGATGCGTGGAAGCGCAACACTGAGGAGCAGGTGGACGCCGATCCGAGCGACGTCGCCATCGCAACGATGCAGTACCTGAACGCCAGCAGGGCGAGCTGCTCTCTGATGTACCTCCCGCCGCTGGCGGACGACGACCCGATCGCCTCATGGTACAGCTACGCCACGCGCACGGCCGCGCGCGACGGCATTGTCCCCGTCATCATCGTCCCGAGCGACACGCTCTGGGAGGCACTGACGATGAACGCCGAGGCGGAAAAGGGCGCGTTCGAGGACTACGAATTCGACGCAGACGCCGTCATCGCATACCGCGAGCGTATGGCGAAAAAGCTGGTCAAGGACGGCAAAAAGATCCTCATGACGCGGCGTGCCGAGCGCACGGAGGACATGACGGTGAAAGAGAGCACGATGGGTGACACCAATGACCGCCCCATCGGCTACTGGAACTACGAGACGCAGAAAACGCATCCCGTGATCCTCGCCAAGATCCCCGTCAAGCATCCGTGGGAGATCTTCACCTACCTGCCCTTCGGCGGGTGGAACGACTGCCCTGACACCGCCGCGCAGATGGCGGTCGCAAAGTACTGGCACAAGACGGACGGCGCCGTCCCCGCCGTCCTCACCTACGATACGCTTGAGTACCGCGTCCCCGCGCCCGTCGCGCCGGAGAACGCCGCCGCGCGCGCTGTGGAGCAGTACGCCTACTGCAGCGACATCATCGAGCAGGGCGGCCCCGGCATGAGCGTCAGCAGGCTCGCCGACAGCCTGCGGAAATCGCACATTTGGTATTTCTGGTGGGATTAGTATTGCCGTCAGCAGTACACACCATAGAGCTGGACAAAGGAGCAGCAGATGACGTTACTGGAACAGTGTCAGGCATGGCACAATCACGGAGATTACGAGAAGATCATCGCGGCGATTGAGGAGATCCCCGCCGCAGAGCGCACGCCCGAGCTCGACGGCGAGCTGGCGCGCGCCTACAACAACGTTGCGCAGCCGAGCGAGTGGTGGTATTTCCAAAAGGCGATTGACCTCCTCGCGCCGCACGCAGAGGATTCTGCCGACGATCACGTCTGGAACTTCCGCATGGGCTATGCCTACTACTACCTCGATCAGGAAAACCGCGCCCCTGCCCTACTTTGAGACGGCGCTTGCGGCGCTGCCGGGCGACGAGGACACCGAGCAGATGATCGAGGACTGCCGCCGCGGGCTCTCCTCCCGCTCTTTTCGCGCCCGTTCCGCATCCGCGTGCAGGAGGCGTGGCTCGCGTTCTCCGAGGCGGAGGAGGAGCTGCGTGCGCTGATGGATGCGGGATCGGATCACGGCGAGGAGCTCATCGAGCGGTGCAGCTCTGCGCTGCACATCGCCTTTGATGATCTCTCATTCGAGCTCGGAAAGGGCGGCGAGAAATATGAGCTCATCCTCACGCCCGAGGGCATGCGCGCAAAAACTCTTTCCGCTCGTCTATTTCGCGCGCCATGCCCCCGCCTCTGTGCGCGAGCACTGGGACATCCACGTCGGTCGCACCGCCTCTCTTGGCTTTGCCCTGCGCACGGACGACTACACCATCGAGATGACGGATGTCGCCGTCTGGTTCGCGCCCGATGGCGACGGGATCGCCCTCACGGTCTACTGCGAAAAGCTCCTGCCGCTCCTGCGAGAGGACGAGAACCGCGCATGGTGGATGCTCTCCACCATCGTCGATCAGGCACTCGGCGAGATCGCCGCCATCCGCCTCATCCACGATTTTGATCTCCTCGATGCGCCGCGCGAGGAGCCGTCGACCCTGCTGGCGGATCTGCCGCAGGCACTCGAGGCGGCGGGGTACTCCCTCGCGAACGATGCAGAGGAGTACCTTGACCACTACTATCTCGCCTACGAGCGCGAGCCGGACACATCGGACGATGCGGATCTGCGGCTCGACGTCTATGCGGGCAGCACGCGTCTGCCCTCCCTCCTCAGTTCCTATATGGATAGTGATGCGACGCTCGTGGACATCTACCATGCGGATGGGATCGCGGCGGGCTTTATCGCCTATCCGCTGACGGACGAGATGCGCGGAGTGCCGACGAGATTCTCGATTTTCGCGATGCGCTCATGCAGGCGATCGAGGAGGAGACCGATTGTCTGCATGCGGTAACCTTCTCGGCGGAGCGACGGGCACGAACTACGGCTATCTGGACTTTTCTCGCGTGGGATCTGCACGCCGTCCTCGTCGCCGCAGAAACCGTTCTCAAGAGGACGAATCTGCCGTGGGCGGTGTTTCACTCCTTCCGACGGGACGCGGCGGGCACCGTCAACATTTTTGATCGCGACGAGGAGGAGGAGGACGCCGCCGCGCCGGAGAGCTCCGACACAGAAAAAGGCCCCTGCTCACGGCGGAGGCCGTCGCCAAACTCGAGGCGATGGAGGATGGATCCACGGGCTATTTCTTTAAAATGCTCAGCTATCTGAACAAATACATCAAGAACGGCATCATCAAGGGGCGGTTCACACGCGAGGAGGCGCATCGTGACCGCGACATTGCGCTGTGGTATGCCTACGCATGCAACAATGTCGATCTGTACCCCTACTACTACCGAGCGATACAGTGGATGCCGGACTCCGAGCCGAATGCGCACGGGTGCGGGACGTGGTACTATCGCTACGCCGTCGCCCTCATGCACTGCGGCTATCTGGAAAAGGCGCTCCGCTATGCCGCGCAGGGAACGCGCGAGGAGCCGGACTATCCATGGTGCTATCTCGAGCTCGGCAAGCTGCGCGCCCATTTCGGCGACCGTGACGGTGCGCTGGACGCCGTGCGGCAGGGGCTTTCCCTCGTGCCGGACGACCGCGAGTTCCTGACGCTGGAACGTGAGATCGAGGAGGGCGCAACGATTGAGCAGATGTGCTTTCACTGGGTCGACGGAGCGTATGACGAGGAGCTGCAGCAGGCATCGCGTGCGGCCGAACTTCCGCAGGAGGGCGCGGCGGCAGATGCCCTCGATGACATGTACCAAAAGCAGCGATCCATCCTCTGCATCCGCGTCGACGAGGAGGGACTCTCCCGCGTCCTGCGCCTCTTCTCCCCCATATCGGCGGGCAGCTACACGCGCAACGCGCCCTACTGCCATTTCCCGCGCAAGGCCGGAGATACAGAGGTGGAGATCGTATTCCGCATGAACGAGGCGGGCATGTCCAAGCTCCCCTCACATGGCTGACCGAGGTCAGAGATCACATCGACAGCGGGGCATGGGTGAAACATACGGATGAGCACGGCACGGCTACAGCTCATCGCCGTGCACATCTTACTCGATCGCACCGTCGTGCTCGAGTACAAATACCCGTGGAAGGAAAAGAGCGCCTACTTCGAGGTGGATGCCGACTGGAACGTCGGCGAGCGGAAGGGATAAGGCGAGCGGAAAAGAAAAAGACGGCGTTTGCCGTCTTTTTTTGTTGCTGTATCTGCGAGGAGAATACTTCCCCGCCCTCAATACGTCTCGATGATGTTGAAATTGCTGTCACACGCGGCGGGCGTGCGTCCGATCTCGCGGATGATGCGGATGATGTGATCCTCGGAGAGGGCGCGCGGGCTCTTTGCCCCCGCATCGTGGAGGATTGTCTCCTTGTGCACGGTGCCGTCGATGTCGTTCGCACCGAACCCGAGCGCGACCTGCGCCACGGGCACGGTCAGCATCACCCAGTACGCCTTGATGTTGCGGAAGTTATCGAGCAGGAGGCGTGCGATCGCAATCGTCCGCAGATCGTCCCACATCGACGTCTGCCGCACCGTCCGCCCCAGCTCCGTATGCGACGGCAGGAACGGGAACGGGATGAACGTCTGAAAGCCCCCCGTCTCGTCCTGCAGGTCGCGCAGGCGCATCATGTGCGCGACGCGCTCCTCGAGCGTCTCGATATGCCCGTAGAGCATCGACGCATTCGTCTTGATGCCGAGCTCATGCGCCGTACGCGCCACGGCCAGCCACTCATCCGCCGTCGCCTTGTTCGGGCAGAGCTCCCCGCGCACGCGGTCGGAGAGGATCTCCGCACCGCCGCCCGCGATCGACTGCAGCCCCGCATCGCGCAGGCGCAGGAGTACCTCACGCACGGAGAGCCCCGACGTATGGGCAAAATGCGTGATCTCCACGCCCGTGAACCCCTTCAGATAGAGTGAGGGGAACGCCTCGTGCAGCGCGCGCAGACGCAGGAGATAGTCGTCAAACGTCCACGTCGGATGCAGCCCGCTCACGACGTGCAGCCCCGCGAGATGCGGGTCGCGCATCGCCTCCGCGACGTGTGCCACCGCCTCCGACGCGCTCATCTCGTAGGCGCCCGCATCCTCTGCGTCGCGCCCGAACGCGCAGAACTTACAGTGTGCCATGCAGATATTCGTCAGATTCACGTGGCAGTTCACATTGTAGTAGACAATATCGCCGCATTTCTCCGCGCGCACATGGTCGGCGAGCGCGCCGAGCCACGCGATATCGTGCGAGGCAAAGAGCGCCACGCCGTCCCTCATACGTCAGGGCGCTCCCCGCGCTCTACTTTCTTCTCAATATCGAGGTATTTACTCTGCAATTCATCGTCTCCCTAAACACACAAGTTATCTCTTTATGATTCGATACACAGCGCAAAAAGTCCCTGCCACAGATGCAAAAGGAGCCGCCTGCAAAACCCGATAGGTATCGGCTTTGCAAAACGGCTCGAAGACGGCGGCAGCACCTCGTTACCGCAGGTCATTCCCTTATTTTTTCGGCGTAATCGCCAGCGCGCGTACGGGCAGCCCCGTCGCGCCCTCGATGTTCGGCCACCCGAGAAAGAGCAGCGCCCCTGCCGGCGCCACGCGGTCGAGATTCGTCAGCACCTCGACCTGCAGCTTTCCCCTTGCCGAGGACATAGCGCTCGCACGCGAGATCCCCCGCCTTTGCCGCCTCCGTCGAGGCATCCGTGTCGAGCGTCTCATGTCCGTTCGCCGCGGCATTGCGTGTCTCATAGATATACTTCAGCGCATCCATCGACCACGACGGGAAGTTCTCACTGCCGTCCGCGGCGATCCCGGAGATCGCATCCATATCCGGCCAGTGACGGCTCCACCCCGTATAGAGCGCGACAAACGCACCGTCGGGGATCGCGCCGTACTTCGCCTCGTATGCCTTGATGTCCTCCACCGTCACCGCATAGTGCACATCGCGCGCGACCTGCTCCGTCACGTCGATCACGCACAGCGGATAGAGCATGTGGCGCGCACCGAAGTCCTCCGCGAGCGGGAGGTTTCCGCACGAAATGTCCCGGAAAGTCAATGTGCGTCCCGAACTGCCCCGGGAACTTGAACGTCTGGATGAGACAGTCGAGCATCGGATTGCCCCAGTCAAAGCACGTCTTTGAGAGCTCCACCGAGCCCTCGGGGATCCCCGCCCAGCACGGGCTGTCGTTGTTCAGCGGGTGCGTCAGATCCACCCACTCATACGCATCTGACTTCAGCTCCTCGAGTGCGTTCCACAGCTGATATCCCATATCCCCATCTCCTTTATTCTATAGGCCAATTTATATGTTATATGGCTGTAACAAATGTCAGAAAGCCTAAAATCACACCAGCTAAATTCGGGACGATAAGGATAAAATCCTTTTTTGGCTCTTTCGTCCATCCATAAATAACCCAAATTAAACAGGAAATCGAAGCGGTAAGAGGCTGCCACGGTTGAGCCTTTACCCCTTCTAAATTAGCGATAATTTGAGGAATATAGGTGATAAACACAAAAACACCGATAAACGCTCCGATTGAACCCACGATAAGATTGATTTTCTTTTTTTTCATAAATTACCTCCCGTTTTTATATAATGTATACTTTTAGTATATTATCATAGCCTTGCATTTTTTTTCAAATTAAATTCTTTTTTGGTGTTGACAATCTTCTGAAGTTTTACTATACTAAGGATAGTTAAGGAGATGTTAGAGCGGCAGGCTGATTCAGGACAGGCTGCCCCCATGTGATCCGTAAGCGCATGGTGTATCTCCTTCGGGGATTTCCCACCGTGTTGACCGACGGTTGTTGGAGAGGGACACGGGATGCACCTCGCTGGCTGAGTGAGGAAGCAGCCGCAGCGTCCACGACGGACTGGGAGGAGATTCCGATGGGTTACTGACTGGCCGCAAAGGTCTGCACCGTGCACCCCGACCCGGTGGGTCGGACGGGGATGCCGAGCGAAGGTGCGGCGGGGAATGCGGCAGCCCGCGTGGGGTGGGCACACAAGAGGGCATGGATTAGCGCATGACGAGGAGGACGTTCCCCAGAGAGGGACAGAATGTGCGCACAGAGAACATGTCGTGGTGGTTTTTTTCTCAGCGTTTTCGCTGGAAAGTTCCGCATCTCATGCTAGCGGCGATGCGGAATGAAGCGTGGATCGTTTGAATGCAAGAGAGTTACCTATCACTTCCCGTATTTTTCCTCAGAACCGCCGATGCGTGACGAGAAAGCGCATCGGCGGTTTTGTTTTCGACGTATCTTTCCCAGCGGTTAGGGCAGACAGCACCAATGTATTTTTTTGCTATTTTTGGATTTTTCGTGCTATAATACAGATGTTTTTTTCATTTTATTATAGATAGGTGGTATTGGCATGAAACACTCCGAAAAACGAGTTCATGCAGCACGAATTGAGGCTCCCTGAGCTGACAATGCGCGGCATGATCCTCGGCGCAATCCTCACCATCATCTTTACCGCATCGAACGTCTACCTCGGTCTCAAGGTCGGTCTGACGTTCTCCTCCGCCATTCCGGCGGCGGTCATCTCGATGGCGGTACTCAAGATGGCGAAGGATGCAAACATCCTCGAGAACAACATGGTGCAGACGCAGGCATCGGCAGCAGGTACGCTGTCCGCCATCATCTTCATCATCCCGGGCATGCTCGCGATCGGCTACTGGCAGGATTTTGAGTTCTGGCAGACGCTCGTCGTCTCCGCCTGCGGCGGCTGTCTCGGTGTTCCTTCACCATCCCGCTGCGGCGCGCGATGGTCGTCCACAGCGACCTCGCCTACCCGGAGGGCGTTGCTGCGGCAGAGATCCTAAAGGTCGGCTCGCACGACGACAGCCGCGAGCAGCATGGCTCGGGACTGAAAGAGATCCTCTCGGGCAGTGCCATCGCGGGCGTGATCGCGTTCCTCACGAACGGCCTGCAGGTGCTCGGCGGCAGCCTCTCCGCATGGTTCCACGTCGGACGCGGCGATGACGCAGCTCCCGCTCGGCTACTCGTCGGCACTCGTCGGCGCGGGCTACCTCATCGGCATCACGAGCGGACTCGCGATGCTGATCGGTATCGCTATCGCATGGGCGGGCTTCGTCCCCTATTTCACCATCACCGGTGCACTCCCCGACGGCATGACCCCTGCAGAAAATTCGCGGGTACCGTCTATCAGCAGAAGGTGCGCCTCATCGGCGCGGGCGCCATGGGCGTCGCCGCGATCTGGACGCTGCTCTGCCTCGCACGCCCCGTCATTGACGGTGTAAAGGAATCCATCGCAGGTGCACGCGCCGACAGCGCAGAGCGCGGTCTGCACCGCATGGACATCGACATGACGATGAAGAGTGTCGGGCTCGTCTTTGCCGTCACCGTCATCGGACTGCTCGTCATCTTCTACGCCTTTCGTCAGCCCCGAGCAGATCCCGGGCGGGCAGAAAATTGCCTTTACCCTCGTCGGCGTCAGCGTCGCCGTCCTCATGGGCTTCTTCGTCGCTGCCGCCTGCGCCTATATGGCAGGACTGGTCGGCACATCCTCCAGCCCGATCTCGGGCATCGGCATCCTCGGTATCATCGTCGCATCGCTCGTCATGTATGCGCTGTGCTCCATGTTCGGCATCTTCGCGCTGCCGGGCGGCGAGAAATTCGCGACGGCGACCGCTATCTTTACCACGTCGATCATCCTCGCGATCGCCTGCATCTCGAATGACAATATGCAGGATCTCAAGACCGGCTATCTCGTCGGCGCAACGCCGTGGCGTCAGCAGGTCGCGCTCCTCATCGGCTGCGTGGTCGGTGCGCTCGTCATCGCCCCTGTGCTCAACCTCCTCTATGAGGCATACGGCTTCTCGGGCGCGCTGCCGCGTGCGGGCATGGATCCCGCGCAGGCACTCGCCGCACCGCAGGCCGTGCTCATGACGACCATCGCACAGGGCATTTTCTCGCAGAAGCTCGCATGGGAGTACATCTACATCGGCATCGGGGTCGGCATCGTGCTCGTCCTCATCGACCTCTTCCTGCGCCGCTCGACGAAGAACCTCGCCATGCCGCCGCTCGCCGTCGGTATGGGCATCTACCTCCCGCCCGTCATCCAGACGCCGCTCGTCGTCGGTGCGATCCTCGGCTACTTCGTCAACCGTCACCTGCGTCAGACGAAGGGGAGGAGGCGGACGCGCAGGTCTGCGGCGCGGCACGCTCTTTTGCCTCGGGGCTCATCGTCGGTGAGTCCATCATCGGCGTCCTCCTCGCCGGCATCATCGTCGTCTCCGTCTCGAACGGCGGCGGCGAGAGCCCGCTTGCCATTGCGCCTGAGGGCTTCGCCGACACCGCCGAGATGCTCGGCCTCCTCGTCTTTATCGGCGTCCTCGCCATCTTCGGTAAGGTCGTACTGGGCGGGAAAAAGAAGCTAAATCTTTTTCGTAATAGCAGAAACGCCATCGGTCACATTGGATCGATGGCGTTTCTTTCGTTTCCTTTTTATGCAGGCGATATTGTATAATAAGAAAAAAACGAGGTGATGAGATGAATCTGCTTGATGAATTTGAGCGCATCATGCGCGAGCAGCGTGAGATCGCCCTCGCGACGATGAGCGAAGGCCCTGCCGCACGTGCGCATTGTGAACTTTTACTACGATACAGAGACGCACTGTGTCTACTTTTGTCACGTTCAAGGACAACGAGAAGGTCGTCGAGCTCGCGGCGAATCCCTCCATCGCCTTCACCACCGTCCCGCACACATAACACGACCGAGCACGTCCGCGCGAGCGTCACGCGCCGTAAAGTCCGCGCACACCGCTGCGATCCGAGGCCATCGTCGCCAAGGCACCGCGCTTTCGGGAGACCGTCGACGCCGTCGGTGACGACCTCATCCCTACGAGACTCGTGACCCTGAGGCGGCGCGTGGTCGAGCGGGATCACTGAGGGCAGGATTAGCGCTCTGAGAAGTGGCAGATCACAGCGGGCGAAAACGTCACGACAGCGTTGCTGGCGCATGCAGGTATCGCGATCCTTTCTTTCTGAGGTTAAAAGTATTGTATAATGGCATGAAGAGGTGATCAAAATGAATCGGTGAACGAATTTTGAACGCATGATGCTGCGAGCAGAACCAGATGGCGCTCCGCAGCGATGAGTGACGGACCGCCGCGACGTCCGCATTGTCAACTTTTACCACGACACGCGAAAGCACTGTGTCTGCTTCGCGACGGTAGGGACAACGAGAAGGTCGCCGAGCTCACACGCAGCCCTCCACCGCCTTCACCTACCGTTCCGAACAACTTGAGTACAACCGAGCTATGCCGTGCACGCGGCGGCTATGCGTGAAGGTCCTCACGCCCGCGCTCACAAGGATCCACGGACGCCATCATCGAAAGACGCCGCGCTTTCCAGGGAGACCGTCAACGCTGTGGCGCCGACCTGTCTCTACGAGATCAAACTCTATAGAGCAATGGTGATGGCTGCGGGCAACTGGGGCGAGATCGTGTTCTGAAAAATCGGTACATCTATACGCGAGAATCAGCCATCTGGAAGATACTCACATCCAGCTGAAGGACGGCACGCAGTCTTTCTCAACACCAAGGGAGACAGGCGAAATCGACGCATCCATCAAGGCGTTTCGCTGCGTCGACGGTGCAGTGACGACTGGAGATCACTTTGTGCAGGAGATGTCGTAGGGAGATTCATGCGATCAAATCTGCAGAAGGAGGCGGTTATACAGGCTGCGCGATCAGAGGTCTCGCAGAGGGAGAGAAAAAAGAGGGCGAAAATTCGTCTGAAGATCTAAAATTGATCGCCAAACTCAGAATATATCAACAGAACAAGCGATGGATCTACTTGACCGCAGGCAGACACTCATCTGTGAGAGCCTCCTATAAATGCCTATCACAAAGAGATAACCTTCGGGCTATCCTTTTTATGGAATTATCCTTCCTTAAACACGCCTGCCTGCTGTAAAACTTTCGAGCTTCCACCTCATTCATCATCGTCGATTTTGCGCCGATCAGCTCGGGCGTCCACGCGACGGTGATAAATGCTCGCTAAATGTGTCAGATTTTCTCGCGTAAAGATATTATTGCGCGTGGTCAGCTCTGTTCCATAAACACCTTTGACAAAATCTTGATACGTCCTGCCGTCGATATCCGCGACATTATTTTCCGGCATATGTGCTCGGCGTTTTCCTGGCAGCAACGAATACGCATGACGTATTCGCGGCTTTCATCGCGTCCGTCTGGTAGTAATTATTGTACACGAGACCTTTCCCCATCTCACTCGCGGTGCTGCCGCTGAACAGAGTATGGAAATAATTATGATGCAGCGTCACGCATTCAGTTTGCCATCATCCGCCGTTTTGCGTGCTGTTCCGATCAAAATCGACTTTATTGTGACGTTCAAAACACGTATGCCGACATCGTGGTGTCGTCCGCCTGATTCGTAATATCGACCAAGCCGTCCCGATGCTCGTATTCACGGTGAAAATGCGTTTCCGTCGGCTGCGCGTGCCGTCCTCGAAATGACAATGATCAGTCAAATAGCACGTGCCGCCGCGGATCGTTAATACCTGTCATACTGAGAATTCCGGTGCAAGTCCGGCCCATCCGTTTGGATCTGAGCGGGAAATCATCATAAGGGGACTCAAACATGATATTTCGGATGATCACATTGTCCGCGTCGGGGACTAAATCCACGCCCTTCGTTTCACATCTTCAATCCCTATGAGGCTCGTGTGGCGACGCGAACCATGATGCTCCTGATGAGATTGTCTCTGCCTCCTGCTCTTCTTTTCGGCTTTGCGGCGCGCGTGCTACTACTGCGCGCATGCGCGTGAGATACTGCTGAAAATCATAGCCCTCCGCCACTGCAATCTTCCGTCGTCAGGCGCTTGCCAGCCGCATCCGTAGCGTAGAAGTCGATCGTACCGTAAAATCGTCAAAATCCTGGGTTCGTGTTCTTTCGGTTTCGATGCAGCGATAGACTCCTGCTGATTGGTCGCGCGGAAAAGATATTGTCCTCTACGACGGCAGCTCCGCCGGTCGTACACGCTGCCCTCTGCGGCTTAAATCCATCATTTTTAGCAAGCACTTCCCGTAAAAATCGTCTTCCTATCGAGCTCCGGACAAGCGGCAAGAGAAAATAGCCGCTAACGCAGCAATGCGCAATCAGAAAAGCCTTTTTCATGGTTTTATCTCCCTGTCGTCACCGTCCTAATGAAGAGCCCGACCCATAGTATACCATAACTACGAAAGGAAAAATTAGAGGGCGGACGACCGATCAAAAAGATCGCTTCATGCTATTTTCTTGATGATATTCGCTGGAAGAGAAAGTACGTTAACATGATAATACGAAAAGAGCAGCCAGA
>BNJS01001856.1_pt1 | contig 71860 bp, 108 predicted proteins | sample 8540461 | NCBI WGS metagenome assembly BNJS01 (sample SAMD00202454, study PRJDB9452) | human saliva metagenome | isolation source: human saliva | place: Japan
AGCAACGTAGTGGCAACACCACCGAGACTTCGATAACGCCTGCGGCGAGGGGCGAAACGCGGTGATGGGGCGATCTGCGCTTTCGGCGCGACGGCATGCAGCTCAATCACGAATGCGCCGGGCTGGGCGTCTTCAGGAGCTGCGAAAAGAGGTCGCCGAGCCGACCAGTGCTGCCAGCGGGACCTTGCGCCGCTTTCGGCGGTCAGGCGGGCATCGCCGCAACGAAACGGCAACCGGATGATCCGGTGCCCGGTTCCTTCGGGGAGCGCCGGGCAGCATGGGATCGTGCGTCGCGCCGCTCGCCATGTTCAGCGTCTCGTTGCGGTTGCTCTGGCGTGCGGTCACCAGGGCCCAGGACATCGCCGGCGGGTCGGCGGCCTTCCATGCTTACCGGGCCGCGCACCAGACCGTCGCGACCGGTATGGAAGGTGATAATGTCCCAACGTGTTGCACCGCTGCGATCGTCAGCAGGCCAAGTGGCAGGTAGTTGTTGGTGCCTTCTTCCTTGCCCACGGCAAAAATGATGCGGGTGCCCTGACGGGCGGCATTCTGCAACACCGGTGCGCGGCAACTGATCGTCGTTCCGGGCCGAACCTCGGCAGGATGTCGATGGCCAGCGCTTCGGTGACCTTCGGCGATGCGGACCCGATCGCGCAGCCAGTACGGGCGCGGCCAGGGTAACGGTCCCACCTGCAGCATGCTGATGGTCGATGTCCACGATCACCACCTGACCGGAGGGCAGCGGGCATCGTAACCCAACGCCAAAAGTCGTACAGGCACCAAACTCGGGTGATCGACGACGAGCATGGTCCCGTGCCGTTGGTGGGGGGTCCGAGAATGCGCTGGTCGCTGGTCGGGTACTGAAGCCAGGGAGCGAACCAGATGGTGCCTGCTGCCAGCAACGGTCGTCAACGACTCCATTCCAGCAGGGGCCGGTCGTCGCGCGGGGCTGGCGGGCCATCCTGCCTAGCGAGCGCCGAAAGGAAGCGGATCATCGGCGCGGGTCGGCGAGGAGAAACGGGGAGAAATCACCATGTGGCCGGTACGCACGGGCTCATCGCTGCCGTACGCACGGCCGGCAGAAACGGCCTCAGTGGGCGCCCCCTGCGCAACCGGGGCTACGGGCTCGCTCCATGAGGCTGTCGACCCTTCTCGACGCAAACCACCCGCCACCAACGCTCAGCGGTTTGCGGTGTCCAGGCGGATGTGAGATCCTCGGGTCAGTAACCACCTCGTCGTGCGGCACCTGGGCAAACTCGGCGTCTCTCGCCAGCCACCTGAATGCGGCCAGGTGCGGTCTGCCGCGCTGGATGTCTTGCCGCTTGCCTCGATGCATGTCGCCCGCGGCGGTGCGTCGGGCGTGTCCAGCTACCGGGAATCGAACGGGCGGTGGTCGACCTGCACTGCCTCATCAGGCACAAAGGCTGGCCGGGCGGGAAGCGCGGACGGGCCAAGACCTGCACACCTCGGTGGTGCCAACACCCAACCTCGATAACCCGTGCGCGAATGCGCTGACGCGCATAGTGGGGGCCGTCTGCCGCGACGGCAACGGCTTGGTTCCCGGGTGCGGTTGATCCCGGCGCTTACGCGCTGGTCGAGACGGGTGGAGTTTCACGTGATGAGCCGCCGTCGCCACGCGAGGCGGGCAACGGCGAGCGCGGGCGGTCTGCGTCCAGGTGCGGCCTGAATGCCGCCCAGATCGGGGCGGGCAACGCTGGCCACGACGGGTTTGCTTTCTTGGCAGGGCGACAGGCGCCCTTGCGGCGTCCCGTCGGCCGTGGACTACGGTTGCCGGCAGCCACCCGACGCAACTTCCACGGTGCTGCGCTGACGCTCGGCATACGCGGAAGTGCGTGCCGCGCGTAACGTTAACGGGCGTCTGATGTTGACGGGCGGCTGCGTTTGCCGAATCGAATACTATGCTGCCGTGCCGGAGCAGAAACCGGCGTCGAATGGCGTTCGCCGTGGTGACGCGCAGCCGCCAGCCTCACCTCGGTGACCCGACGGAATGCGCAGCGCGTTGCTGCGTCCAGCAGGGTGATGTTTCAACGACACTGTCCGAGCGGTCTGTACCGTGGTTGCCTTCCGGGAATGGCCTCGCCATCATGCGCCAGCCGTCCAACTTCACCTGGTTGAGCCGGTCCAGCAGGGAGCCTGGGCCACCGCGGAGCGACCAGCCGGGCGCGCATCCTGAGCATTGGTGCCTGGCTGCGGAAATGGCGCGGGTTGCCGATGATTGAGCTTCTGCACGTCGCGCCAGCATCGGGAATTAATCGGCTTTCGCGCGACGAGCCCAACGGCGTGTCTGGACACGTGAAGGAGGACTCGTTGTCGGCGGGGTTGGCCGTTGCCGACGGGGCGAGACACCGCGCCATCGAGGCACTGCTCCGCCGGTGTTGGCTCCGCAAACGGGAACCCAACAGAACGGCAACCACACGCCGCCATGACGTTGCCGGTTGGCAAAGGCTGACGTCGAGCCTCCATGGGGATCGCCGCCATTTCGCTTCAGGTTGGGCTTCTTTCGCTGTTTTCCGCGGGCACAAGGGGCGCCGCCATCGGCATCTCGCCCTCGTCGCGCGGTCGCTCAAGCCGATAACCGTGGCACAGCAGATAGGCGCCGGCAGGCAGCCGCCCGACGGCGATGAACTTGCTGCGCACGCGCGCCAGCGCGATGGTCATGATGCGCGAGCCTCGGAATCACGCCCCCAGACGACACCGCGGATGTTGATCGCGCGACGGCAGCACGCCGGTGTTCAGGAGTTTAACAGCCAGCTGAAATTCCTTTCGTGTCCGGCTCGACGACCACGGCCACTGTCCTGCGCGATCGCAACTGCGGGTCGGCGAAAACGATCGTATTCGAAGATGGTGCCGTGGCGGATGTCACCCAGGCCGCGCGCGGCACCAGGGCCTTCAGGCGGGCGCACCGGCTCGCCGGCGCAGGCCGAGCTGCCACGAAGTCGTCGGCACCGACATCCCAGCGCGCGATGACCTCGCTCTCCGCGTCCTGCGAGGTGGCTTTCATGACCGGCAGCGGGTTCTTACGTTCCGCGCAGCAATCGCACCAAACGCCTTGCCGTCCATGCCCGGCGGCATGGTCGACGATGCGGTGTAAAGCTGCACCTCACGCGGCGGGGCCGCCGGGAAAAGTTGCAACCTCGTTGAAAAGATGACGAGTGTCCCCTTCCACGCGAGCGAATGGACCAACTGCGAAAGCCTGCGCGTAGATATTCAATGATCGCTATTCTCATCGCAAGTATTCTATCGCACGTCCCGGGCGTGTGTTGCATCGTTCATTCGGGACGGTATTATTAAAGGTTGTCTAACCGGTCCGGCGCGGTGTCGGACGGGTTGTTTTCGCTGTCGAAACGGGCGGTGAGCGGGATGTTCCGATTCGTTCCGGTACGCAGCGGGTACCCCAAACATCAGCACCTGTTCATAGCGGGGCCGGTCCTCAACGGTACCTGAATACCGACGGGGCGCGCCAAAGTCCGACCGTGTTGCGATAATAGACAGCGAATGTTCCGGTCGGCAGGCGGGAGCCTCAGGCTTTTGCGCGCAACGCCGAGGGCGCTCGGGAAGCTCAGCGTGCAGCGCACCTCGTGCGGGCGGCAGCGAGCACCCACCACCGGGTGGCATAGGTGGTGACCGGATCGTCGTCGATCGGGTCGGGGTCTCGAAGCGGCCGTGCGCCCGGCCGGATCGCGATCCGCCCGGCTTCCTCGCGGCCGCTGACGTGGATGCCCACGGCAGATATGGGCCTTGTCGGGAATCGGCGGCAATGCGGTAGTTGAACTCGGTGACGGAATGACGGCCCACCGGTCGGCAGAGACTGCGAGGAAGCTGCCGCGCCGCTCGAGATGAGGTCTGCGGCAAACACCGCCTCGCGGGATTCACCGATCTCGGCGCGTTCCGGACACGAAGCTGGAAGCGGTCGAAGTTCATGTTGGCGCCGCTGGCCCGGCCACCAGGGGTGCGGTCCTGCACCTGCTCGCGCTTGGCCCAGGCGCTTCGGCCGGCGAGCGCCAGCGCGCCCGAGGGGCTCCAGGGCGGCGGGTGTCCTCGAAGAGCATCGCGAGGCGCCGCGCCAGATCTGGTCCACGTGTTATCCACGATGATGTCGTCAACATGTGCTTGCACAGCGCGAAGGATGTCGTCGCGCACGCGCTTGACGGCGAGTGCCGTCGGCAAACGAGCCCGATCGTCCGCGTCACCGGCTGACCGGCGAGCCGGCGACGGCGCATCGCGTCGGCGTCGTGAGTCTCCACGCCGATGATCTTGATGCCGGGGCGGATGGCTTTCACGTGCAGGCGGCGATGCCGGCAATGAGTCCGCCGCCGCCGATGGCCACGAAGATGGCGATCCACGGGCGCCCGGTGCTGGCGCAGGATCTCCGTGGCGATGGTGCCCTGGCCGGCGATCGTCCGGGTCGTCGAACGGGTGCACGAAGGTGAGGCCCTGTTCCGTATCTGCGGCTTTCGGGCGTTAGCTGACGGGCGTCGCTGGCGAAGGAGTCGCCCTGCAGCGCACCTCGCCACCGCGGGCGCGCACCGCGTCCACCTTCCAGGGTGGGAGGTGGTGACGGGCATGACCGATGACGGCCCGACAGCCCAGCTTGCGTGCCGACGGTGCCACACCCTGGGCATGGTTGCCGAGCCGAGGCGCAGATCGCGCGGGCGTTCACCGCGGCGCTGGGGTTGGCCATCTTGTTGTAGGCGCCGCGCGCAGCTTGAGACGAGCATGCGGGCTGCATGTCCTCGCGCGGCGGAGCGGTACCCGGTTGCCCAGGCGGGCCCGACAGTGCCGGTGCCGGGATCGGCGTGTTTTCTTCCGCCACTAAGCGTAGACGCGGGCGTTCCAGGATCCGTTTCCAGGTGCTCGATGGACATGGAGCAGAGGGAACAGGCAGCGATAAGGAATGGCGGTCCCTATATGCGGCGCTTTGCTGCGGTCCTTTCGGGCGGCGTGCGACCCTGCCGGGGTCACTGCTGCCCGGCCGCCGGGCGCTTTTCAATGCTCCAGAACGCTTCTCGACCAGGCGCTGACCTGGTTTGCGCTGCCCAGAAACGGGCTGGTCTGCCGATCTTCGTGGTGGCGCTCGTTTCGACCTGCTGCTGCCGCTGGGGTCGAGACCTGCCGTCTTTGCCTACGTCGGCATGCGGCCCGACCTCTTCTGGCTTTCAGCCATGGTGGTGGCCACCGCCGACACCCAACACGCTGGGGGCGTCATCAGCTACTGGATGAGGCGCGGTGCCAGAAAGCATAGTCGTGGCGCCGATCTGCGTCGAGGCCCATTACCTGAGGGTGGTTCGAGCGCGCCTGGGCCCGCGGGCGCGCTGCTGTTCTCCCTTCACTGCCCGCAGTGGGCGATCCGTTGTGCCGTGGCTGCGGCTGGCTGCGTCTGCCGCTGGCACCTTCCATCCACAGTGGATGGCGCTGAGCGGTTCCTGCGCTACGTGTTCATGACCGGCACGCTGATGTGTGGTTGCTTACCGACAGCTGGTGGACCTCGCTGAAGGGGCTTTTCTGAGCGCTGAATCCTTGAATGCCCGGTGTTCGTTGATGAGATGAAAGCCCGTTTTGCGGTGCACGGCGGGTGTCTCTTTCATCCGACGGAGCAGCCTGACAGGGATCGGCGCGGCATCGGATTTCGCTGCGCTGCAGAGCGACTAAACGGCTTCATTCGCGCGGCATCGGGCGCACGGCCTGCGGACCTTTTCCACCGGTTTGCCGAGCTGATTCAGGGGCTTTGCTGCGATGCAGCATGTTATTCGATTTGCGAATGACGGTTGACCGATGAGGCGGGGGTTGTCGTTTGTCGAGGGCGATACGGCGATTCTCTCTCCTGAGCGTCTCTTGCCCCTCCTTTCCGCTTCGGAGCTTCCGGATATGCACGTCTGCGCACTCTGCCCGTAGCGCAGCCGTGGTTCAATCGCGCCCGATTACCTCGATCCTCGTACAACGCAGAGCGCCTGGCCATCATCAAGCTCTCATGGCGGTGATGACTGCCCACAGCTGTTGCCCACTCATCGTCGTGGTCACCACCTGGTTCACCGAACTCAATGCTCATCTCGCGGGCGCATGACGGACGACTTCTGGGCGCATGCACGCGCCAAGGTCGTGGTGGCATCGGTAACATCATCGGCGTGCTGGCCGTGCCATGAACTCCACCTGGGTCAAAGCTCGTCAAGCGCCTGGCGCGCGTCGACTGGACGCAGACTGATCGACGGTCGGCATGCCTGCCGCCCGCGCTGACAGTCGGCACGCCTGCCGCTCTTATCCGGCCTGACACAACCTGCCATCTCTGTCACCGCTGCTTGCGCTTTGTGTGTTGAGCCCGTGCGGCGTAACCGCAACGTTTCCATGAAAGCAATGCTGCTGCAAACTGCTCCGTGCGCGCAGCACTTCGCGGCTGTTCGCTCGCTTCGCGCCGTCGCGTCCGCGTCAGGCGAGCTCTGCCGACGTCCGTGGTGGCCCATCCACCAAAACTCCTGCCTCCAGTCACCCAGGCGTTTGCCCGGCGGTCCGCGGCGTGCCGGCTGGCTGGTGCCCAATGTCTGCCACTGTGCGCGATGCTCGGCTGCTCGGCCGCTGGCGGTGTGATGCCGGCACTGTGATTGCGCTGCTGGCGGAAGCGTGAGCAGGTGGCGGTGGCGACTGCTTCCATTTCCTGCTGCTACCGGCACCAAGGGCTGCACCGCGCTCCTGACCAAGCGCAAGCAGCGTCGGCTCTCCAGGATCACGCATCGACAGGCGGAGGGCGCGGGCGGGGTGTAGCGTCGCTGCCCCGGCCGAAGGCCTGCCGGAGGCCGACCCGGCCTACGGCAGCTGGCTAATGGTGCGCGTCACCGATCACGCCGAGGAAGCTGGCGCGCTTTGCCCGGCACGACTCTCCGCCGCCAGGCCTTCAGTGCCGATGGCAGCCGCATCCTCATCGTGCCAACGTGGCACCCACGGCGCTGTACCGACGGCAACACGCTGGATGTGTGGAGCACTCTCCAAGCCGGCCGGCGATGCCGAGGAAACTGCGGTGGCATCCCACCGATCGACACGACTTTGCGCCATGCCTGCCGGCGGCCTGGGCGCGATGCTCTGACAGCTTCGAACGTGAAAAAGTGGCTCGGTACGCGGGTGGCGGGCTTTGGCGACCGCCTGAAGAAGAGTCTGGCGGTGCTGCTGCGGCCTGGACCGGACGCCGAGGGGCGCCGCTCAGCGGACGGTCGCCACTGATTGCTTTCATGGTGGACGACGCTCGGTACTGGCACTCGCTGGGCGTCTTTGCCTGGGACATGAAGGAGGGCCGCATTCTGGGCAAGATGGACACCAAGGGTTGACCGGCCCGACCACGTCGGCATGAGTCGGGCGGCAAGCGCTGCGTGGTCTCGGGCGACACCGAGGGCGTGAGGCACCCGCGCGTGGACGCCGGACTTCAAGAAGTACGCGGATTGCACCTGAAGTCGACACTCCGACATTGCCGTGGACGGGCAGGGCGCGATGTGTATGTCTCCATCGACTATCCAGAGCCGGATGGCGACACGTCTTCATGACCGATCTGGAGGCCGGCAACGCGACGCTCTTCAAGACCTACCTGGATGTCACAGCGCCACCGCGCTGCGCTTCTCGAGGCGGGCGCTTCGAAGCCAGGCTGGGTGCTGGTCTCCACCTATGCCGCGACGGCAGCGCCGAGTGGCTGCACGAGAAGCTGATGGCCGTGGGCCTGACGCCCCATCCTGCCAGGTGAAGGCTGGCCTACCATCATGGCGCCTACAATGGCTACTGGACCGAGCCTGGGCCACGTCGATCGATTTCACCCGTGTGCTGTTCGCTCTCAAAATTGGGGGCTCGCGGCTGCCTGCCGACATCATTAACTACATGGTGGTGCTGCCCAGGACGCCCTGGTCGACCTGCCTTTGCCGGATCAAACGCGACGACTGACACTCGCGAAGCGATTGCCCGCTCTGCCATCCGGCGGGGGCGTTCTCTGTGCAGGACGAGCAGGTTTGCGCGTCATTCACGTGGGGAACCCGAAGCGAGGCAGCCTGCTTATTTCCGGGTCATCTGGCGGCAGCATCTGCCCGAGATGACAGATCTGTCGATGCCAGACAGGCTGCAACCTCGCAATGGCGCGATGCTGATCGTTAGCGTGAAAATGGCGTGCGCCGTCATTTCCAACCCGCCAAGATGGAATCTGGCCAGTTTACGGCAACCAGGTGCCGCATCTGCACTGGCACACATCATCCGGTCGCTGGCGTCGACCACGGTTTCCGGGACCGGTCTGCGTTCGCCGGTCTTTGCGTCCGGCTGACGGTGAAAACACCAAAGTGCCGTTGCGGAGCGGGTGCTCGGCAACGCTGCCGGCCTTCCGAAGCTGGCTGGCCGGCGCGCTTTCTGCGTGAAATCTCCATGCCGGCAGCTTCGGCGCGGGCCCTTCAGGAATCCGGATTGGCTTCCGGGCGGCGATCCGAGCGGCGGGCCGTCCACCGCTTCGTTCCACGCCGCGCTGGCGAGCACCAGAGCCCACGGCAATGACTGACTGCTTTAGCAGCTGCGCGAGACCCTGGTGACGCGGCGACAGCGTCGGACGTGACATAGCGCGAGCCCGAGGCGGCGAGAGCGCTGGTGCATTGGCGATGTATTCCTTGTTTGCCGAGCTTTCAGCTCCACCACGGCATCGCCGGGCTGGTTGTCGGCCAGCATCTTGTAGACAGCCTGCACTTCCTCGGTGCGCACCAGACCCAGTGCCTGGGCACCACGGTCGGCGCGCAGCTCATCGTCATCGTGGCGGTCACTTCCAGGGTTGCTGGCGGGCCGGGGCGATCTGGGCGCAGCCGGTGCAGCCACCTCTTTCGTGGCGGTCGATGCGCTGTCCTTCGAGGAGGGCAGGGTGTGCAGGCAGCCAGCGCCAGGCCGGCAGCGGGCGCAGCCCGGCGGCGCAGCGGGACAGGAGCCGGCTGGCTGCCGGCGGCGGGAACGTGTTTCGACATGGAATGCAACTCCTGGTGAGTGGCGGCGAGGAAGGAACCCTGGCGGCCGCGTGACGCCACTGGGCACACAATGTCGAGGCCGCCGGAAAAACAGCAACGGCCGACGGTCTGCCGCCGATGACCGCGAGCGAACGTATCGGCCCGCGCCAATCGGGTACCATCACAGGATCGGCGTGGGCCTGGGCTCCGTCTGAATTATCGAGTCGCCGGCGGGCACTGTTCCAACAACCCTGGTGCGTAAATCCGTCATCATGGCTGGCCTGGCCCAGAATACCCGCTTCCCACCAACATCGTTTGTCCACCTGCGCTCGCGCGAGCCGGGCGTGGACTTCGGTGACGGCTCCGCCTTCCGCTTCAGCTTCGAGTTCCTGCGTCAACTCGCCGTCGGCCGAGGTGCGGGCCATTCGCCCGACAGGCCGTGCTGCAGTGCGGCAGCGTGAAGTCCTGATCGCCGAGATCGAGCAGGGTGGGCAATTACGCCATCCGCCGGTCTTCGCGCGATAGCCACGGTTCCCGGCATCTGATCTGGGACTATCTCTACCAGCTGGAGCGAGACCAGGACGTCCTGGAAGGACTACCTGGCGCAGCTCGGGCCCGGGGGCTCAGTCGCGTGGGCCGCCGAACCTCCCACCCAAGCACCACGGCGGTGGCTGTGCGGGGTGGCGGCGGCTGTGGCAGTGGCGGCTGCGGCGGCTGATCCGGCACCTGCTCCCTCTTGCATCCGGCCGCTGCCGAGCAATCCCGAACCCCGCGGCGTGCCGCTTTCCGGGTGAAGCGCACGCTCTCACCCGCAGACAAAAACACCATTCACGGAGCTTTCATGCCCGACACCCACGAAAAGCCCATTTTGGCTACCAGCAGGTCGATGCCACCGAGAAGGCTGGCCGGGTGCGTGGTGTGTTCGATTCGGTGGCCAGCCGCTACGACCTGATGAATGACCTGATGTCGGGCGGTCTGCACCGGCTCTGGAAGCACTTCACCGTGGGTCAGGCGGCCCCTGCGCCCCCGGCATGAAGGTGCGATCTGGCCACCGGCAGTGGCGACCTGGCCCGCGCCATGGCCAAAGCCCGGCGTCCGGGTCTGGATGACCGACATCAACGCCGCCATGCTGGCCGTGGCCGTGACCGGGCGCTGGATGACGACCTGACCGTCCCCACCGTGCAGTGCGACGCCGAGAAACTGCTGTTCCCCGACAAGAGCTTCGACCGCGTGACGCTGGCCTTCGGTCTGCGCAACATGACCCACAAGGAAGAGGCCCTGAAGAGATCCAGCGTCTCAAGACCGGCGGCGAGCGCTGGTGCTGAATTCTCAAGGTCTGGGAGCCGCTGCGATTCGCCCTACGATGCCTTTCTCTGCGGTGTGCTGCCCCTCATCGGTACAAGGTCGTGGCCCACGACGCCGACAGCTATCGCTACCTGGCCGAATCATCCGCATGCACCCCGACCAGGAGACCCCTGGCCCAGATGTTCCGCGACGCCGGCTGGCCAGGTGCGCTACTCAACATGACCGCCGGCGTGGTGGCCCCTGCACCAGGCGTGCGGCTGGACTGATCCCTTGGCCTGATCGCGCCGGGCAGGGCTGCGGCAGGCTGCATGTGTCGGGCTCGCCGCCCGGCAGCCCTGCACAAACGGGCGTTGTGGTTTTTCGCTTCCTGTTGTATTTTGGCGGACAGCCCCCATCTGCAGGCATGTCACGCCACACGCCGTGTTTCGTGCACGTTGGGTTGGTCGATCCGGGCAGATGCCGGTAGATGGTGGCAAAAAGCCTGGCCGAGCCCTCGGCCCCCGGGGAAGCGCCATTTTCGCCTTCCCAGTTTCCCCGTTGCCCAACCACACATTCGGCGGACAGAGGAACTCACATGAAAAATTCCTGATGATGCTGATGGTCGTGCTGGCCCAGCTCGGTCATGCTCTTTTACCGACAGCGCCGCCCGGATCGGTGGCGGCGCAGCATCGGTCGCCACGAACAGCACCATCTCAACGTGCCGCGCCGGCCCAGCAGAACAACGCTATGGCCAACAACCGGCAGCAACGGGCTGCCCAGGCCAACAACGGCCGTCGGCCCGGCTTCGGCATGGGCCTGCTGGGCGGTCTGGCCGCCGGTCTGGGCAGTCGGCCCGGCCTCGGCCTTCGCCTGCGTAGGCTCCGGCTGTCTTCCTGCTGATGCTCCTGCTGGCGGGGCTGGCCATCTCTTTGCCTTCCATGTTCGGCGGCGCCTGCAGCAGCAACGCGGGCTGGGCGACCGGCGGCGGCGCGCTCGTTGCCGGCAACCTGCGTGACGCCTTCAACAACAACAGCGGCAAGCCGGCCAGAACGACATGTTCCCGCCAGAACAACAACGCCGGTGGCTGTTCGAGCCAGACGCCGGCTGCCGGCGCGGTCAGGCGCTGCTGCTGCCGACCGACCGTCAGCGGCTACACCGCTGCCATGCGGTGCCCGGCGGTTTCGACACCGGCAGCTCGTGCGCCAGGCCAGGTCCAGTTCGTGCGTCTGCAGGCGGCCTTCGACGCCCGCAACGCCGACGACCTGCGCGAGTTCACCTCGCCCGAGATGTTCGGCGAGCTCGAACATCGATGACGCAACGCGGCAGCACCCGCGAACCACCGAAGTGGTCGAGGCTGAACGCGAACGACCGGCATGCACCAGGAAGGCCCCATCCTGTTGGCCAGCAGTGCTCTTCAGCGGCCTCATCCGCGAAGAGCCCAACAGCCCGGCTGAGCCGTTCTCCGAGATCTGGAACTTCACCGCCCCGCCTCCGGCGTCGCTGGGCTGGCCTGGGCATCAGCAGCCCAACTGATCGGCTGATCGGCACCCAGGCCACGGCGCCGCCTGTCGGCGCCGGGTGGGGAGGCGGCACCTTCAATAGAGCCGCGCTCCCAACCCGGCAGGACGACACCGCGCGCGCACGTGCGTCGGGCGGGTTTTCATGGTGCCTACATTGGCCGCCAGTTCCGCCCGAATATCACCATGTTCCAGATCCCGCCCCCGTCGCCCAGCTGGTGCTGTCGACCATCAATCACGTCACCGGCCAGCGCCCTGGCTGCGTGAATCTGCTGGCCAGTCACGCGAGCGCACACGTGGTGCGCATCCGGGCCCTGCCGCCCACCGCAGGCGGGCAGGGGCAAAAGCCGTACCGTCCGCAGGCGGGCACTGCCTCGCGTTTGGTCGCAGCGAAGGTCAGCGCCGAGCCGGCATCCGACGAGGCTTTCTGCGCCTGCCCACCTGCGGCCGATGCCCCGCATCGGCGTCGACGGCATGCTGACCGCCGTTTCCGGCGAACCGGCCGTGGTGCTGACGGCGCGCCCCACCGTGATGCGCTCTTTTCGGGTGCTGCGCGAGGCCCGCTGGCGCTGGGCGCCACGTTGCGCATCGAGGCGACGTGATGCTGGCCCAGGCCCTGGGTGACGATAGGCCCGAGGCCCTGCACTGGGACGTGGAAGAAGACCTCAGCCAGGGTGGTGGGCGACGTGCTGCCCATCGGGCCGGGCCAGTTCTGGCGCGATGCCCGCGTGCATGCCGCTGATGGGCGGGCAGTTGCGGGACGCCCCTGTCCGATCACCTGTCGTCCGGAACGGGCGTGCTGGTCTCGCAGGCTGATCGAGGACTCGGGTCCGACGGCGTGCTGTCCGCCGTGGCGCAACGGCTGGAGCGGCTGGAGGTCACGGAGGCGTTGAGCGAGGACGGCCGGGTCAGTCCAGGGCCGCCTCACGGTGAACAACTCGAAAAGCGCCTGAACCCTCTCGGGCGTCGTGCATCCGGGCCGCCAGGCAGAGCTGCAGCAGAATGCGCGCCTTGCGGGCGTCCAGCCAGCCGGCTGCGATGAAAATCCAGCACATCATCGCTGTTCTTCCGGCCTGGCTTCGGTATTGCGTCCCACGTAGCCTTCCGGCACCGGCTGGCGGGAACTGCAGGCAACCCTCTCGACGCGCCTGGGCCAGCGCCGCCCGCATGAGCACCGGCATGGTGCCGACGCCTGTGCCGGCCAGCACCGGTCCTGGCGGCCGCGGACCGCAGCCACGCCACCATGGCCGGGTCATCCACATGCTGCACGATGCTCACCGCAGGGGGCGCGTCACCGACAGTGAGCCGGTTTTCGCCTGCTGCGTTCAGCGAAACCTGCGTGCCAAAAAGCGGCTGTCTGCGTGCGGGACGCTGGTGTCGGAGCCGTCCGCATCATCGGCAGCGCGGGCAAAACTGCCCGCAGCCATCGCCGGCGGGGGGCTGCTGCTAGCACGGCCGGTCCGCCTCAGCCAGGCTACCGGCTGACCAAGCGCTGCGCAAAACGCATCCGTCCGGCTGCATGCTGCTTGTACACCCGCATCCGCACGCAGCACCGGCCGCCAAAAGCCCACGAATACCCCGCCGATGTCGGCCTGTCGCCGCCAGTGCAAAGCGGCGAGCATCGCGCATGCCCGGCCATCGGCACTGAGGCGCTGGCCGGCACGCATTGCGCCGTCAGCAGCACCGACCGGCGGGCGGCAGCATTCAGTGACAGGAATGCCGTCTCCTCCAGCGTGTCGGTACCGTGCGTGACGATGGCATCGGGCACTTTCGTCGCCGTTCAGCCATGCCCGCAGCCCGGCCTGCCAGCTGCAGCGTGCGTCCCGGCTCATCTGCTCGCTGGGAATCGAGAAGACCTGTTCGGTGGCCACGCCCCTCCGGTACCAGCGTGGACAGCGGCACGGAATCCAGAAGCTCTGCCCGATGGGCAGCGCCCCGCAGTAGCGGCCGTGCTGCCCGCCGACGCGGCTACGCCTGCAATGGTGCCGCCCGTGCCAATGATCGGAGGAGCGAAGAGGATGCGGTGGAGGAGGCATGGCGAGAGACTGGGGTGAATCGGGGAACGGCCGATACCGACCGCACGGCGCGTAGCCGATGGGTGTGCACTCATTCAGCACCCCGTGGCAGGCCGGGCACTGCGCAAGATGGCCGGGTAAAACCAGGGGGCAAAGTGCCGGAAAGGCGTTCGCTGGACTACACTCGAAGAACCTGGCATCGGGCAGCGGCGGCAGGACAGAGACCTGCCTTTTTCAGCCCGGATGACCCGGTACAGGAGCAGCCCATAAAGATGCTGCCACCGAGGAAGACAGCGGCCACCCGCGCGGCCGACTGCCTGCCCGCAAAGCAACGAACGAGGGGCGACGCCATGCGACAAGACCAGACCGACACCCGCGCCGAAACCACCGCATCGGCCGGCAGGGCACGTTCTCCGCTGGGCGGCTGGTGGATATCCTCGTCTCACGGCCTGGTTCCCTCGGTCCTGGTCTCACCCCCATCGACGGACGCCTGGGCCGAGTCAGCACCACCTCCATCGCCGGCGTGCTGGTCTATCTTGCCTTTTACCACTGCTGCTGCTGCGCCGGTCAGCCCGCAACCGCATCGACGAACCCATCTGGTTCATTGTGCGCTCTTTGTCTTTGCGGCCGCCATCCTGCTGTTTGGCCGTGGGGTGGCAGGAGTGGTTGAGGTGTGAGGCACGTCCGAGTGAAGAGCTGAACACACAAGTGTCATGCACGGATGGGTGAGACATTGGCCTTCATGCCGCCCCGCGCCAGCTCACAGAAACCCCGCAGATGGTCCACCTCATCCTCCTCCCGGAACCCCCAGGAAGATCTGCTTGGCCACGCCGTGAGGCGAGGCGCAGCGGCACCACGGCAAAGCGCTGCATGTTCTCTTCGACCAGCCAACGGGGAAGGGCGAGTCACGCCCCGGCCGCTTTCCACCATCTGCACGCATGATGTCGGTGATCTCCGATCTGCCGGTGATGTCGGGGAGACGTGCCGGCGGGGTCCAGAACTGGTGTAGATGTCCCGAGGCGGTCGATGCCGACGGGGTAGGTGATCAGGGTCTCGTCCGCCAGTTGTTGCGGGTTGCACGTCGACCTGATGGGCCAGCGGTGGCTCTGTGCCACCACCAGCACCTGTTCGTAGTCGAAGACGGCTTCGTGGCGCGAAACCGGGGCGGTACAGGGGGTCGGGGTCACCAGCAGGTCGATCTCGTCGTTGAACAGGGCGCCGATGCCGCCGAACTGGAATTTCTGCTTCACGTCCACGTCCACGGCGGGCCGAGGCACGCAGGTGAGGGGCTACCACCTTCAGCAGCCATTGGTAGCACGGGTGGCATTCCATGCCGATGCGCAAAGGGTGCCGCGTTCGCCGCCGCGGCAAACTGAGCGCAGGCGTTCTTCGGCGTGCTGCAGCCGGGGCGGCGGTCGGTTGGCCACGCCCAGCAGGTAGTGGCCGGCCTGGGTGGGACGCAGGTTGCGCCTTCGCGGTTGCCAGATGGGCGTGCCCAGCTGGTCTTCCGCTGCTGCGGATGCAATGGCTGAGGGCGGGCTGGGTGAGGTGCGGGCGTTCGGCGCGGCGGTCGGCGAGCCGTGCCGATCGACGGCCTGGATGATTTCCAGATGGATGCGTTCGGGAAGGTGGCCATGCGCCTATCCATGAAAATTATTGATCGACCGATGAAAGAATAGCATTTCCATTCATGGATGAGGCTTCCCACCATGCAGTCCTGCTCATCGGCAGCGCATGGAAGATCGTAGCGCACGCATTCCTGGGGTTTCCGCGCATCGATTGCGCGGCGGGGACTGAAATTCGCGCTGGAGGCCTATTGGCGGGGCGAGTCCTCGCGCGAGGCGCTGCAGCAGGTCGGCGCAGAGCTGCAGCCGTCACTGGCAGGACCGGTCAGGTCTGGACTGGGTGCCGGTGAGGGGATTTCTCGTTCTACGACCAGGTGACACGCATGAGCTTCACGCTGGGCAACCTGCCGGCGCGGGTGCGTGGCTTATGCCGGCGATGATCTGGACAGCTACTTCCGGGTGGCGCGGGGCGTTCGGCGCCGGGTACCGAGCCGGCGGGGCAGGACGGCCAGGCGCCGGGACGAGATTCCACGCTGGCGGAGGTTCGTCGACAAAGGCCGCCTAGTGGCTGTGCGCCGGCACGCATGATGTCGAGGCCGGTGCGGCCGCGGGCGAGATGACCAAAGTGGTTCGACACCAACTATCACTACATCGTGCCGAGTTTGGCGCCGACACGACCTTCCGGCTGGATCCGTCGCGGATTCTGGCGCAGCTAGCCCGGAGCCCGGGCGCAAGGCGTGGCAGCCAAGCCGTTGCTGCTGGGGCCCGGTCAGCTATCTGAGCGCTGGGCAAGGTGCGTGATGCGGCGCATCCCGATCTGGACCGTCTCGTCGCTGCTGCCACGGCTGCGCGGTGTACACCGACTGCTGCGGGTGCTGGCAGCGATGCGGGGGTGGAATGGGTGCAGATCGACGAGCCGATTCTGGTGACCGAGCTGTCGCCGGACTGGCGAGCATGCGCTGAACCTGGCCTATCACCACCTCAAGGCGTGCGCATCAAGGTGCTCGCTGGCCACGTATTTCGGGCCGCTGAAAGAGAATGCCTGGCTGGCGGTGAATCTGCCGGTGGCCGGGCTGCATCTGGACGCCATCCGTGGCCGCGAGGATGTGAAGCCCCTGCTGAATCTGCTGCCAACGACTAGAGGTGCTGTCGCTGGGCGTTATTGATGGTCGCAACATCTGGAAGACCGATCTGGAGGCGGTGCTGGACTGGCTGGAGCCGGTGGCGGCGCAGCTGGGTGACCGGCTGGCTGGCGCCGTCTGCTCGCTCTGCATGTGCCGGTGGATCTAGCCAGCAGGATGGACTGGATGCCGAGCTGAAGTCGTGGCTGGCCTTTGCACGCCAGAAGCTGGATGAGCTGCGTGTGCTGGCCCGGGCCATCAATGAAGGGCGTGACGCCGTGCGGGACGAGCTGGCGGCCAATCGGCGAGCGATCGAGTCGCGTCGTCGTTCACCGCGTGTCTAACCCGGCGGTGCAGGCGGCGCTGGCCCGGTGTGCCACGAGGCCGCAACGACGCGCCAGAGCCCCCTACGCGGTGCGGGCGCGGCGTGCCGGACCCGCTTCCAGCTGCCGTGTTTCCCACCACCACCATCGGTTCCTTCCCGCAGACGCCCGGAAATCCGCCAGGCACGTCGTCCAGTTCAAGGCCGGCAGATTGATGCGGCGGCCTACAGCGCAGGCCATGCGGGCCGGGTGGCCCGCCGTGTGCGCGAGCAGGAAACGCTGGGGCTGGACGTGGCATGGTGCAGAGCGAGCGCAACGACATGGTGAGTACTGTGGCGAGCAGCTGGAAGGCTATGCGTTCAGCCGCTTCGGCTGGGTGCAGTCCTATGGGTCGCGCTGCGTGAAGCCGCCCATCCCTGTTCAGTGACATCAGCCGTCCGCATCCGATGACGGTGGCCTGGGCGCAGCATGCACAGTCGCTCACGAAGCGCCCGATGAAGGGGCATGCTCACCGGTCCGGTAACGATGCTGAACTGGTCGTTCGTGCGCGATGATCGGCCGCGTGCCGACCTGCCGGCAACTGGCGCTGGCCATCCGCCAGGAGGTGCTGGATCTGGAAAAAGGCCGGCATCGGCATCATCCAGATCGACGAGGCGGCGCTGCGCGAGGGCTGCCGCTGCGTCGGGCACAATGGCGAGAGTACCTGGACTGGGCGGTGGAGTGCTTCCGCATCACGGCCAATGGTGTGCCGACGACACCCAGATCCACACCCACATGTGCTATTCGGGTTCAACGACATCATGCCCGCCATTGCAGCCATGGATGCGGACGTGATCACCATCGAGACCTCGCGCTCCGACAGTGGAGCTTCTGGATGCCTTCGATGACTTCAGCTATCCGAACGAGATCGGGCCTGGCGTCTACGACATCCATTCGCCCAACGTGCCTTCACGGTGCAGCACATGGTGGACCTGATGGAGAAGGCGGCGCAGCGCATCCCGGCTGAGACGGCTCTGGGTGAATCCGGACTGCGGCCTGAAGACGCGCCAATGGCTGGAAGTGCTGCCGGCGCTGGCCGGCATGGTGCAGGCGGCGCGCCAGCTTCGGGCGCGGCATGCCAGCTGATCAGTTTTCCCTGAGCCCTCCCGTTCCGAGCCGCTGAGTGGCCTTGCGGCGGTCACGCCCCAGTCCGTAGTAGCATTCAACAGCACTTTCAGCCTTTCGGTACGCTCGGCGAACCGGGGCTGGACAGGAGCCGGGCGTCCGAGCAGGTCTTCCGGTCAGAACCACGAGACCTGTTCGGGTGTGTTGCGTTGCCGTCCCTTCGTGCCGCCGGGCGCGCAAGGAGAACACATGCCACGTCACGTCCCGGATGATTTTCTTCGGCATCCCCGGCCGCTGTCACGCTCTTTCACATCGAGCTGTGGGAGCGTTTCTCCTATTACGGGATGCAGAGCATCCTGCTCATCTATCTCTACTACGAGGTCACCCGGGAGGGCTGGGCATCGATCAGGGGCTGGCAGGCGGCATCGTGGGCATCACGAGGGCAGCGTCTGTCTGGCCACCATTCTGGGCGGCTGGCTGGCCGACCGGGTGCTGAGGGCCGAGCGCACGCTGTTCCTGTCCCCGGCATCGTGGTGATGCTGGGAGCACATTGCGCTGGCGCTGCTGCGGGCATTTTCCGGGCTGGTGGTGGGTCTGGTGTGCATCGCGCTGGGCAGTGGCGGGTGAAGTCCTCGGCCAGTTCCATGGTGGGTGCGCTCTGCGAGGATCACGCAGTGGCATGCGCTGCGCGATGCGGGACTTTTCCATCTTCTATCTGGCCGTGAATATCGGCGGTTTCTTCGGGCCGCTGCTGACCGGCGTGTTGCGAGACCGAGATGGGCTTCCATTATGGTTTTGGCGCCGCGGCGCCTGGGCGTAGCCTTCGGGCTGTGGCGCTATGCGTGCGGTCGGGCAGGACTGCCGCGAGTTGCCGGTGCCCAATCCGCTGTCGCCGGCGCAGCGCATTGCGCGTGCAGCTTGCCGCGGTGCCGTGATCGCGGTGGTCGGTGCGCTCTTCGGGCGAAGGTCATCCACGGGCAACTTCTCGTCGGTGGTGCTGAGGCATCAACTATCGTGGCCGTGCTGGGCTACTTCGGGCGCATGTTGCCGGGCTGAGTTTCTCGGCCAGCGAAGCGCCACGTGCTGGCCTATGTGCCGCTTTCCTGGCGGCCTGTGTGTTCTGGATGCTGTGGTTCCGGGTGTTCACGTCGGTGGTGGTGTACTTGACGAGACGGTGGTGCGCCGCTTCGGGGACTGGAGGCACCGGTGTCGTGGTCGGCTTCGAGCCCAGAGCCTGTGGTGATCATCCTGGCGGCACGATGGCCACGCTGGCCGGACGAAGCTGGGCGACGAGCGGCCCCGCACGCCGATGAAGTTCGTGCTGTCGCTCTTCGTGCTGGCGGCGGGCTACACTATTGCTTCGTCGCAGCCGCATCAAGGCGGGCGAGCCGATGTCGATGCTGGTGTTCGTGGGCGTGCTCTTCCTGGTCACGGTGGCCGAACTGCTCATTTCGCCCATCGCCATCTCGCTGGCTACCAAGATCGCGCACCGGCCTCGTTCCGCACGCAGATGGTGGCGGTGAACTTCCTGTCACATGTCGCTGGGCTTCACGGCGGGGGCGTGCTGTTCGACGCTCACTACAGCAGGAAGCCGCCGCGAGACTTCTATGTTGAGCTGACGGTGATCAGCCTGGTGTGCGCGGTCGCGCTGCTGGTGCTGGTGCCGGTGCTCAACCGCATGCTGAAGGACGTGGATTGAGGGGGCGATGCCTCCGCCCGGGCAGGCCGCCCTGAAGGGTACGACCTGCCGGCTCCTGCTGTCGGTCTGCCATGGCAGCCTGCTGCAGGCTTCACCCGTCTTCTCCGGTTATTCAGGATCCTTTTTTCGTCATGAACGCTGTCTCTTCTTCCTCCGCCCTGCAGGGCCCCGTCCAACGTCTGGCCGCACTGCGCCAGGCCATGCAGAAACAGGGCATCGATGCCTGGATCATTCCGTCCGCCGATCCGCACCTCTCTGAATACCTGCCCGAGCACTGGCAGGGCCGGCGCTGGGTGTCGGGCTTCACGGGCTCGGTGGGCACGCTGGTGGTCACTGCTGCCGGCCGACCTGTGGGCCGACAGCCGCTACTGGGAGCAGGCCACGGCGCAGCTGGCCGGCACCGGCATCCAGCTGCAGAAGCTGGGTCGGGGACGCACGCACGTGGAAGCCCTGGCCGAGGCACTGGGGCAGGGCGCGGTGGTGGGTGTGGCGCCCGACATGCTGTCGCGTGCAGCCAAGCGTCAGCTGGAGCAGGCCTTCGTGGCCAAGGGCATCCAGCTGCGGGCCGATGGCGACCTGCTGGCCGGTATCTGGACGGAGCGCCCGGCGCTGCCGGCCGAGCCGGTGGTGGTGCATGCGGCGGAATTCGTGTCGGAATCTGCCGCCGAAAGCTGGCCCGCGTGCGCCGCCATGCAGGAAAAGGGCGCGGCCCATCACCTGATCTCGTCGCTGGACGACATCGCATGGCTTACCAACCTGCGCGGCAACGATGTCTCCTACAACCCGGTCTTCCTGGCGCACCTGCTCATCGGGGCTTCAAACGCCACGCTGTACGTGGACGACTCGCGCCTGACGGCACCTGCGCGTGAGGCGCTGGCGGCGGCCGGCATTTCGGTGGCGCCGTGAGAAGGCGGCAGATGACATCGCCCGGCTGTCCGACAGCCTGCTGGTGGATCCGGCCAAGGTGGCTGCCAGCACGCTGCAATCGATCAAGGGCACCGTGCCGGTCATCGAGTCGGTCAACCCCAGCACGCTCTTCAAGTCCGTCAAGTCGCCGGCCGATGTGGCCCACAGCCCGCGAGGCGATGATCGAGGACGGCGTGGCGCTCTGCCATTTCTTTGCCGATTTCGAGGCCCGACTGGCCCGGGGCGAAGTGCTCAACGAGCTGGATATCGACCGGATGCTGCTGAATTCCGCGGCCAGCGTCCGAATTTCGTTTCGCCCAGCTTCGGCACCATTGCCGGCTTCAACGCCAACGCCGCGCTGCCCCATTATTCGGCCACGCCCGAGGCGTTCAGCGAGATCCGCGGCGACGGCCTCCTGCTGATCGATTCCGGCGGCCAGTACCTGAACGGAACCACCGACATCACCCGCGTGGTGCCGGTGGGAACGCCCTAACGCCGCCCACAAGCGTGACAACACGCGCTGGCTGAAGGCGCACTCGCGCTGGCCGAGACGAGTCTTCCCGGAAGGCATTGCCGGTCCGCTCCTGGATGCCATCTGCCGCCAGCCCATGTGGCGGCAGCGGTGCGACTACGGCCACGGCACCGGCCATGGCGTGCGCTACTTCGCTGAACGTGCACGAAGGCCTGGGTGATTTCCTGGCACGCGCCGGTGCTGCCGCGGGCGCCCTGAAGGTGGGCATGCATTACGTCCATCGAGCCCGGCATCTACCGGCCCGGCAAGTGGGGCATCCGCATCGAGAACCTGGTGGTGAACCAGCCGGTGGCAAACCCGCAGGAAACGGAATTCGGCCAGTTCCTCTACTTCGAGCCGCTCACGCTGTGCCCGATCGACACGCGGCTGATGGACACGGCGCTGATGACCCCCACGGAAATCCAGTGGGTGAACGCCTACCACGCTCTGGTGCGCGAAGCTGGCACCGCGCCTGCGGGTGCCGCGCTGGCATGGCTGGAGGCGCGGACGCAGTCAGTCTGATATGTAATAAAGAAACGCAGTATTGATGAACAGTCGTGGCAATACTGCGTTCACTTAGATTTTTTGTGGTTTACCCTGTTGAATTTTGTTTTTGTGCGAATAAGCTTTTGCTGTTTCAAGAAATCTTGGCTCTATCTGACCGGCTGCCGACACATGGCCAAGTATCTGGTCTTTTCTATTTTCGTTAACGCTGGGGCCTTGTTTTAGTTCTTCGAGGCATCTCCCATATCATTCGATGTTTTGATGCGCGGACTTTTATTGAGTTTCCTCGAATCAAGACTCCTGTGACAAATTTGTTCGAATATTTGGGAAAGAAATGGCATTTGTGATATTTTAGTCCAAAAGAGTGTATGAGTTTTTATTTTCCCAAAAGAAATGCCGGTGTCGCATTATTGCCTGAAGAATGTCATGTCGTCGACGTAAAGGGTGAACTTTACGTCATTTTCTCATTGATATTTTTCGATATTCTCTCAAAAAGCGGGAGCGTTGAATAGTAGGCTATGAGACTGGCTGATGCAGCTTCCGGTTGGGACGTGATTGTCTGTGGTGCATAACTTTGCCAAGATGGCGGAAATGTCTTGGCTGCACTTCATCGTGTCCCTGAAGAAATTGTACACCATGACCTTGCTGATAGAGGGGAAAAAGCGCTGTATGTCTATTTTTCGCGATGGGCGCGTTTGTGGCGTGCTCTTTCGCGTTTGTTATGTACTGAGCGATCTTTAATTCCTGATTGCGGGTAATCAGGTTTTCTATTTTCTTTTCAAAAGGAAGAATATCCTTTTTATGAATGTTGTTCAAGGCTGGCTTTGGAATCTCGAATCCTTCTGGATTTGTTGCCTTGTTTTATGTCAGATTTTTCACATAGCTATCGTCCTTGTTGGCAATGTTCTCCATGTTAGAAACCGATATTTTAAGTATATTGTGCGCAAGTTTTTTCCTGCTGCTTAATTTGTATAAGGGGATTGGTTGATATTGCTGAGTGTTGGTTTTTCATTGGGCGCTTTTGGCTTTATAAAAGAATCGAAAAAGGACGCTATCTATGATTTTTTCGAGCCAATGCCTCGATGAAGATTGGGGACAAAGTGTCTTGCCAATCATTCGGGCTATTTTTCGAAATTTCTTGGACAGCGCCTGCTGGCAGCCTTGAGGGCTTTTTCATCTATTTCTCCTTGAAAACGACCCTGTGAGTAGGAGCCCCTCGTCTGTTAGCAAAGAGTGAGAGAACGCAAGCGGTTTTTGACCTTTCGAATCTAAACCGATCACGGAACGAAACCTCGTCCAAGATCGAGCTTCGCCTAAGATAGCCAGAGGACCAGAGGATCAGAGGACCAGAGAGGGCCAGAGGGCCCAGAGGGCCAGAGGGCCAGAGGGCCAGTCCGGGCCATGCATGCGGCGAAAAAGCAGCAGCTATATAGCTGCCTCAAGTGCCTAGGCACTTCGTTTTTGACAAGAACTCCCTTAACCCAAGGTGGAAAATGATAACAAACATGGGTTTGTGTTGCATATTAGGTTGTAAATCAACAACTGATTGGCAAGCGAATCCAGCAGCTCAGCTAGGCCTGAGCCCCTCTTGGTGCCAGTATCGGTTACGGCAGAGAGGCTGATGCCGTTGTCCTGAGACATAGCCCAGCATGCTCGACGACTCTGCCGAAGATTGGGACTGTAGGGCCACGCCCCCGGGCTTGACTTAGGCGTTGGAGGCCAACAGGTTTAAAGCGTTGGCCGTATGTGCAAATACTAGGCTGTCAGCCCCAGCAGGCTGACCCAGCGCCTGCCGGGAGGCCTGCCATGCCAGCTTTGCTGAGGATCTGCCGAACATGGCAATGCATGCGGGACGGAACAGCGAGTGCAGCCGGTGCGGGGGGGCTGGGGCAGAGCTCATGACCATTGGTTTTTCCCGCAAGTACATCAGGTTAACCGAGGTTTACGCCGGACAGGGGCTTCCCCGGCCGGTGCCGGAACATGGCTTTTCTCGGATGGCTGTATCAATTCCTTGCTAGGTGCGTTCTGCTGGCTGAGCTCCTAGAATCCCGAAAGACTCCTCCACCTGCAACGAGATCCCTTCCGTGAGTGTCCTCTTCAGCCTGATCGATGCCGGCCTGGCCTTCGGTGCCCACCCCTGCTGGATGGGGCGGCCTTCACCCTCACTGCCGGCGAACGGCTCGGGCTGATCGGTCGCAACGGCACCGGCAAGTCCAGTCTGCTCAACGTCATTGCCGGCCGAATCCAGCTCGATGACGGGCGTGCAGTGGTGCGCGACGGCCTGCGCATTGTGCTGGTGGAGCAGGAGCCGGTGTTGCCGCCGGCCGGCACGCTCTTCGAGAGCCTGCTGGCGCGTGGCACGGCCGCCGGGCTGGTGGACGAGCGGGACGAACGACGCTACTGGGCGCTGCAGGCGCGGCTGCGGGCCGAGCTGGACCGCTTCGGTGTCGACCCGGAGGTTGACCCCGAAGGACTTTCGGGCGGGCAGAACAAGCGGGCGGCGCTGGCGCTGGCCTTTGCGCTGGAGCCGACCTGCTGCTGCTGGACGAGCCCACCAACCATCTCGACATCGAGGCCATCGAGGCGCTGGAGGCCATCGTCAACGCGGGGCCGGCGGCCATCATCATCACGCACGACCGGCGCTTCCTTGACCAGGTGGCCACCCGCATCATCGAGCTGGATCGCGGGCTGGTGCGCAGCTTCCCCGGCAACTTTGCCACCTACGAGAAGGTGCGTGGCGAGCAGCTGGAAGCCGAGGCGGTGGCCAACCGCAAGTTCGACAAGTTCTGGGCGCAGGAAGAGGTCTGGATCCGCAGGGCATCGAGGCGCGCCGCACCCGCAACGAAGGTCGCGTGCGGCGGCTGGAGGCACTGCGCGAGGCACGGGCCGCCCGGCGCGAGCGCACTGGCCAGATCCGGCTGGAGGTGGATGCGGGAGAGCGCTCCGGCAAGCTGGTCTGCGAGACCCGCCAGGCCGGCATCAGCCTAGGCGGGCGCTGCCTGGTGCGCGACCTGGACCTCACCATCATGCGCGGTGACCGCATCGGCCTGATCGGCCCCAACGGCATCGGCAAGTCCACGCTGCTCAAGCTCATCTTGGGCGAATACCCGCCCGACACCGGCTCGGTGCGGCTGGGCTCCAACCCTGCAGATTGCCTATTTTGACCAGCTGCGCGAGCAGCTCGACCCCGAGCAGAGCGTGGCCAACACGGTCAGCCCCGGCTCGGAATACGTCGAGATCAATGGCGCGCGCCGCCACATCATGAGCTATCTGCGGGACTTCCTGTTTCCCCGTCCAACCGGGCCAACTCGCCGGTGCGCACCCTGTCAGGGCGGTGAGCGCAACCGCCTGCTGCTGGCGCGCCTGTTCGCCCGCCCGGCCAGCCTGCTGGTGCTGGACAGGCCACCAACGACCTGGATCTGGAATCCATCGACCTGCTGGAGAGCATGCTGCAGTCCTACCCGGGCACGCTGCTGCTGGTCAGCCACGACCGGCGCTTCCTCGACAACGTGGTCACGTCGGTGCTGGTGGCCCAGGGTGATGGTCACTGGCTGGAGCTGGTGGGTGGCTATTCCGACTGGCTGGCCTGGCGTCAGACCCAGCCGAACCAGGCGCCGTCGGGCTTTGGCGCGGCGGTCATCGCGTCGTCATCCGGGCAGGCCGGCGCGGAGGGCAGCGACACGGCCAACCGCGCGGCAAGCGCTTCCGGCGCGCAGGCAGCGGATGCGGCCGGCGCTTCATCCGCTTCGGCGGGGGCTTCTGTCGAGGCGGCCAAACCTCGGGGCGGGCGCCCTCACCTCAGCAACCGCGAGGTGCGCGACCTGGCCAACCTGCCCGGCGAGATCGAGACGCTGGAGGCCGAGATTGCCGCCGATCAGGCCCGCATGAACGAGCCCGACTTCTTCCGGCAGCCGCCCGAGCAGATCAAGGACTTCCAGACGGCCCTGGCCGACAAGGAACAGAAGGTGCTGGACATGATGACCCGCTGGGAAGAGCTGCTCGAGAAGGAGGCGCAGGTCAACGCCAGCCGGGGCCGGTAAGGTTCAAAGAGAAGGCTGCGCCTGGCGCAGCCTGCAGGAGCTCATGTCGTGGGGAGCGGCTCGGGCTGGGGCGCCGTGTGCGCGCGCCACCGGCGCGCTGTTGAAAGCGCGTCAGAGCCGGGCAATCTCGCGCTTGAAGAACGGGTAGAGCAGCGGCGCCGTCACCAGGCCCGGCACGCCGAACAGACGACTCGCCGGTCAGCATTGCCGCCAGGATCTCCCACGAGTTCATCGAGATCTTCGAGCCCACCGTGCGGGCGTTGATCACGTATTCCAGCTTGTGGATCAGCACCAGGAAGACCAGCGAGCTGACCGCCACCACGGCGAGACGGCAAACGAGATCAGCGACAGCACCGTGTTGGCCATCAGGTTGCCGGCACCGGCAGCACGCCCGTCAGCAGGGTGAACATGCGCAGCAGCCCGCGGAAGGGCAGCTGGATCTGGAAGAACGGCAGCACCACGAACAGGTAAGGGCCGTCATCGTGGTGTTGAAGAGGGCGATGCGCATCTGGGCGATGGCCACCCGCTCAAGCACCACCAGCAGTCGGGCGATGAACAACCGGTCCGAGCGCAGCCGGTGCGGTTGCCAGGTGGAGACAGCCGCCAGCGCCCCCACCAGAATGGCGAACAGCGACTGCACGATGGTGTGCACCACCACGCCGCCCACGCTGCTGAGCACGGCCGCCTTGCTGCGCACGACGTTGAAGAGCTGTGCCTTCAGGTCTGCCCAGTTCTCGGGGATCACCTTGGCAGCCGCCTCAGGCAGCGCCTGACGCAGCACCTCCAGCGAATCCTCGATGCGCACCAGGAAGATGCGCAGGTCGTTGGAGGAGGCCAGGTGGATGGTCCAGTACGTCAGGAAGACGAAGGCCGTGATGACCAGCACCGAGACGACGGTTCCGCTGATGACGGCTGGCCAGCGCTTGGGGTAGTAGCCCAGGGACAGTGCCGACGGCTTGTGCGCCTGCACGATGCGGTCGGCCAGCAGGCAGCTCCAGGCGTACACCAGCAGGGCCAGCAGCACCGGGATCACCAGCCCTTTCAGGATGATGACGAAGGCGGCGACCGCAGTGGCCAGCAGGCCCAGGACGGGCATGAGGGTGGGAATGTTCGGCATTCGGATCGGGCGGACGGTTCCGGTTCTGTCCGAATATACAGGCAATTGCCCGCTGACCGCTGCAGAAAGCAGACAGGCGAGCGGCCGTGGCAGCCGCTCGCCTGTCAGGGACCCTCTGGATAAGTCGCGGGGCTTGTTCAGAGGATCCCAGGGATCCCGTCGGGGTTCGGGATCAGTACTCGTTCAGCGAGGCGCCCAGCAGCGCGATGTTCGAGCTGGCCATCACCGAGGCCAGTTGCGCGATCTCGGTGGCCTTCGTCTTGTTGCGACGCCCGACGATGAGTGCAGCACCGGCGCGCTGGCCGATCACCATGGCGTCCGACGCTTCCTGGGCCGACGGGGTGTCGATCAGGATCACGTCATAGTGGCCCGCCAGCGTCTGCAGCAGGTCCATGAAGATGTCGCGGCCCAGCAGTTCCTGCGGGTTCGGGGGTTGCGGGCCCGACGGCAGCACGGCCAGGTTGGGCAGGGTGGAGGGAATTCCATCACCTCTTCTAGACCGGCCCGGCCACTGAGGATGCCCGACAGGCCCATCTGGTTGCGCAGGCCGGGAGTTCAGGTGCTGGGTGGGGTGGCGCAGGTCACCGTCGATGACCAGGGTGCGCTGGCCGATCTGCGAGAAGGCTACGCCCAGGTTGGCGCAGACGAAGCTCTTGCCGTCGCCGCGGTCCACACTGGTGATGGCCAGGGTGCGGCGGTCGGGCGAGCCGTCGAACCAGCGCGTCATCAGCTGGCTGCACTAGGGCCGCGCAGTGCCTCGGCGAACGGCGAATAGGGGGTTGACCGCACTGGTGACCTTGTCGGGCAGCGCCAGGGCCGAGGCCCGCGACGACGAATAGCCGAACTGGATGGCCAGCGCCTCTTCCACGTCGGCGTGCGAGACCAGACGCATGCGCATGGCGGTCTCGCCGAAGCGTAGGTTGGTGACACGCTGCTCGTTGAGCACCAGGTCGATCTGGTCCTGGCGCAGCTTGCCGTTGGCGACCAGGATGCCCCCATCATCAGGGTCTTGCGGTTGGCCTGATTGAAGTCGGGCAGTCGGGTGCCGTCATCCCGGACCAGGGCGGTGCCAGTTGCCTGGCGGCCACCGGAGTAGTTCGAGGAAGAGCCTGCCGGCGCTTGGTCGATCAGGGTTGTTCATGTTGGCAAAATGGTGTCTGAGGAATCGGGTGAAACAGAAGGCGTTGCCGGCCATGGCCGGCAGGCAGCAGGGCGATGACGGCCCGGCGGCTCGCCAATCCGCAGAATAGTGCCCGCGGCACGGCAGAGCATCCATCTCGGCATTGTCCCTGATTCTGCGGCGGCGCGCAGCCTCCGGCGTGGGTCGGACAGGGAAATTGCCCGGCCACCGGACGCCTTCGCGCCGGATCGGGACCCGGTGACGGGCGCCCGTATCGGCGGATCGGTCCATCATGCCGCGTGCCGGGCAGTGGGGCGAGGCATTTGTGCACAACCGCGGCATCTGCCGGGACTGGAGGCCCGTTTGCGTCAGTGTGGCGCAGGAGCTGCGGCCTGCGGCATGGACGCGCCACAGTATGTCGGCAATCGGCATGGCTTTTACATGCGCATTACGTGCCGGCTACGAACCCGCATCATGGGACCGGAAATTTCATAATCCCCGGGGGCGATCCTTGCGATAATACCGCCCCGGCCCTGGCATCGCTTCAGGCCGGTCCGTCATCGGCCTGCAGGCCCTGGGCCCGTTGTTCCAAGGGCAGCGCACGGGCTTTCATGCCCACATCTGGCGCGCATTCGCGCCGTTTGGGCTGTCGGCATGCGTGACATTCAGCCCCATACTAGCCGGATACTGGGATAATACCGGGTGTCGAGGAAGTCGATGCCCAGCCGTCCGGCGCCGGCGCGGAGCCGCTGCGCGGTCGGTCGACCGTGTGTTTCCGTGGCCGGCACCATCGAATCTCCATGCGACCCGCGGTCCTGCGCCGCGGACGATGTACAGTTTCTCACCGCCTCGAACCGTCGCTCCATTCACAATCGGCACTTCCGTGCCAACTCCAGGTAGTCCTATGCGTTTCGACTTGCTTTTTGGAATTCTCCGATCGCGATTCTGGCTGGTCGCGTCGATCGTGGCCATCACCACGCTCATGGCCATCACCGGCAGCCTGCTGATGAGCAAGCGCTGCAACGCCGCCACCACGGTCTACGTCGATGCCAACACGGTCGACCAGGTGTCCGGTATGGCAGCGCCCACCCGTGAGACCATCCGCAACATGCTGGCCAGTCAGACCGAGCTGATCCAGAGCAGCCAGGTGGTCAACCGGGTCATCAGGACCTGAAGCTTGCCCAGGACGAGGACGTCCAGTCCGACTGGCAGAAGGCCACCAAGGGTCGGGGCAGCATCGATGACTGGCTGGCCAACGTGCTGCTGAAGTCCATCAAGGTCACCTCGTCCACTGACGGTACCACCATCGCCATCGGTGCCGAATGGTCCAGCGCCGAGCGTGCTGCCGAGATCGCCAATGGCTTCGCCAATGCCTACAAGGCAGCCGCCCTTGATCTGCGCACCAAGCCGGCTCAGGAATACGCCGAGCGCTTTGCCTCGCAGGTCAAGGAGTACAAGGCCAAGGTCGAGGCCGCCCAGAACAAGCTGACCAGCTATCAGCGTGAAAGCGGCATCATCACCAGCGACGAGCGGATCGACGTCGAGAACCAGCGCCTGCAGGAACTGTCCTCGCAGCTGGTGCAGGTCCAGTCCGCCCTGTCCGAGAGCCGCTCGCGCAGCGCCGTGGTGGGCCGTGGCGGTGACATGGCCATCCCTGAAGTGGTGGCCAACGAGCTCATCCAGACGCTGACCACCGACCTGGGTCGTGCCGAGGCCAAGCTGGGTCAGGTGTCGTCGCAGTACGGTGCCAATCACCCCATCCGCCTGCAGGCGCAGGCCGAGGTGCAGGAGCTGCGCACCCGCCTCAACACCGAGATCAGCCGTGTCAAGAACAGTATCCGCACTGCCAACTCGGTCAACCTGCAGCGCGAGCGCGAGCTCTCCGCCGCCGTGGATGCCCAGAAGGCCAAGGTGCTGTCGCTGCGCAGCAAGCGTGACCAGATCGCCATCCTGCAGCAGGATCTGGCCAGTGCCCAGAAAGCCTATGACCTGGTCGAGCGTCGTCTGACCGAGACTCAGGTGGCCATGAGCGCCGGTCTGTCCAACATCAGCATCATCACCCCGGCCGTCGTGCCGCTGCTGCCCAGCCGGCCCAACCTCATCCTCAACGTGGCGGTGGGTCTGTTCCTGGGTCTGTTCCTGGGCCTGATGGCTGCCTTCACCCTGGAAGCCGCCCAGAAGCCGCTGCGCAGCGCCGACGATCTGCTGCAGGCTTCCGGCATCCCGGTCCTGGCCGTGCTGCCGCCGTCGCAGTCCACCCGTGCCCAGCGTCTCATCGGCGGTACGGGCCCGACGGTGACGCCGCCCAACCTGCGTCTTAGCAACTAAGCACCTCGCATGGCTGTCTCCTCCATCCTGAATCGCCTGCCGCGCCTGGCAGGCAACCACTCCTGGGCCCCGCTGCTCATCGGCGGGCTGTTCCTGGGGGTGGGGGCGCTGGTCGGGCTGGTGGTCGCCACCGGCAACCTGATCCTCATCGCCCTGGTGCTGGGCGGCATTGCCGGCGTGCTGCTGCTCAACGCGCTGCCGATCGCCGTTTGGCTGATCCTCATCGGCGTGTTCCTGATCAACGGCCCGGTCGGGTACTTCTCGCCCGGCATGGCCAAGATCTCCTGGCTCTTCTCGCTGCTGGGCATCTTCATGGCCGGGGCGGCCATGCTCTACACGGTGGCGGGCAGCAAGCATTTCCAGCGGCCCATGCCGCCGTTCATCTACACGAGCCTTGCCTTCATCGTGCTGGCGGTGGCCTCGGGTCTGATGTCCGATGGCCCCATCACCGAGGTGGCGGCTGGTGCCAAGCGCTACTTCCAGTTCTGGGGCGTGATGTTCCTGATGGCGGTGGTGCCGTTCTCCGAGAAGCAGGTTCGCAACTGGCTGCTCTTCATCCTGGGCGTGGGCCTGATGCAGCTGCCGTTCACGCTCTATCAGCGTGTGGTGCTGGTGCCGGGCGTGATGGGCTACGACAAGCCCGGTTTCGTGCCCTTCGACATCATCGTCGGTACCTTCGAAGGCTCGATGACCGGCGGTGGCGCCAGCTCCATCATGGCCATGCTGCAGGTGATGGTGCTGTTTGCCGTCTTCTATGCCTGGCGCGAAGCTGCTCAACGGCTTCTGGACGCTGCTGCTCACGGTGGCCCTGCTGGTGCCGCTGGGCCTGGGTGAAACCAGGTCGTGCTGATCATGATGCCGGTGGTGCTGTTTGCCGCCTGCTTCGACCTGGTGGCCAAGCGGCCGCTGGCGTTCCTGGGCATCGTGGTGGCCACGCTCTTCTTCGGGGCCATCCTGGGCTACTTCTACTTCGTGGTGCAGACCTCGGGCGACATTGCCAACATGTCGTTCGACGAGAACCTGCGTGACACCATCGAGTACAACTTCGGTAACCGTGGCTACTACGCGACCGGGGTGAACCGTCTCACGGCCGTGCCCTACTGGTTCGAGTCGCAGTCCTGGAACGACCCGATCGAGACGCTGTTCGGTACGGGTGTGGGTTCTTCCTACGGTGTCGACGGTCTGGTGCCGGACCCGGGTCACATGTTCCTGGCACACCCGGGCATGTACATCGACCTGCTCACGACGTCCACCGTGCTGTGGGACTTCGGCATCGTCGGCTTCATCCTGTACTTCATGATCATCTTCGGCGCCATGCGCTCGGTGGCCAAGTGCTTCGCGGAAGCCACCACGGCCTGGGATCGTCTGCTGTGCCGGATGCTGATGGCCAGTCTGGCGGTCACGTTGCTGATGGCGGTGTACTCCGAATAGTGCGGTGGTGCTGGTCAGTCATGCCTTCATCGTGTCGCTGACGCTGGGTCTGGTGGCATGGCGCTATCGGCATGGCCCGATGTCGCCCACTCGCGCCGATCTGCTCAAGGCCGGCAAGCCGTCGCGCTTCAAGCCCGACTTCCGCAAGGCCAAGGTCATCTTCCCGACCGAAGGTGTGCTGGCACCGCAGGAACTGGCCTGGCAGCAGCAGCGCCTGCTGGCGAGCAAGGCCGGCGGGGCGGGTGAACAGCCCGCTCAGGAGGCACGCCACCTGGGTTACTCGGCGCCTGCAGGACAGCAGGGTCAGCAAGGTCAGGGTGCGGCTGCGGATTCGAGCCATGCCGTGCACGGTCAGCAGGCCACGTCGGCCTTTGCAGCCGGGGCGCCCATCGGCGGTGCGGCGGCCCCTGCGCAGACCGGCGCTGCGGACCAGTCTCATGCGGCGCATGGTCAGCAGGCCAAACCCGCCTTTTGCGGCCGGCACGGGCATCTCGGGCGCACAGGCCCAGGCTTCCCGTCCGCAATCGGGTACGGCACCGGGGCATCCGTCTGCGCCTGCCCAGGCCGCGCCATCGGCGCAGGCAGGGCAGGCCGGTCAGTCGGCGGCATACCCGGGTGGGTACACCGCAGCTGCGCCGTCAGCACAGGCGAGCCAGGTTGCTTCCCAGCAGCCCAGTGAGCCCGCAGACTGGCTCGGGCGCTGCGGCAGGCGCCCCGGGCAGCACCGAGATGACGGCGGCCCAGGCCATGGCCAGCCTGGCCACGGCCGGCCAGACGGCACGTTCGGCCTTCCCGAGCACAGGGGTGCGCAGGCTGAAGTTGCGCCCCGGCAGCCGGCGTCGGCGCCGGTCGCGCAGGGGCCTGTCGGCCAGGCACCGGTGGGGCAGGGCATGCCGGCAACGGCGGCTTCTGTCGCCGGCCGCACCCCGTGTGCAGCCCCCGAGCGGCATGGGGGCGGCTGCACCGCGGCGCGGGAATCAGCCAGCCAGACCCGCAGATTCCGCCTTCGTCGGCCGTCTCCCGCGGGTCGCAACCAGGGGGCCGCGCAGCGTGCTCCGTCGCAGATGGCCCAGCCTCCGCAGCAGCGGCGAGGCTGCGCAACCCCAGGCCATGCAGCAGCAGGTCACGCAGCCTCAGGCCATGCAGCCTCAGGCCTCGCAACCGCAGGGTCCGGTGTCTGCGCCGTCGCAGCCTCGCTTCCCGCAAGCGCCGGCCGCACCGCAGGATCCCATGATGACGCAGCCGCAGCAGCCGTATTCGTCGCCGGTGCAGCCTTCGCACGTGGCGCCGGATGCAGGCATGCCGTCGCAGCCCGCTTTCGGGAAGGTGCGCAGCATCATCGCCGCGCTCGCCATACCGGGCACTTCGGCCCTCGGCCGCAGCATCTGATCTGGCCAATCCTCGGCCTGGGGCGCGCCTGAGCAGGGGCGGACCTGCCGCCCGCCGTCGGTACCCGCCGGCCCAGCCTGCGCCAGGGCATGCCCGGTGAGCCGACCATCGACGATGTGGCCGGTCCGCGCACGTTGCCGATGTTTGCCGACGATGACGAGCCCGACAACGGCAAGGACCTGTCGTCGCGGCGCTCCGGCTGGCTCGATACGCGCGACTCCAGCCGTCGTCGCTGATCGCGGGGACATCCGGCAGAGGCTGGGAATCCGGGGCATCAGAGCCCCTCGGGTTCCCGGCCTTTTTCTGCCCGGTAACAATCGACCAACGAAGAGGGTGACCGTTGCCGGCCTCCCCGTTACCATGGCTGCACGCGATGATTGGTCAGAGTCCCGCGCGTGTTTACTGCCTTGTCATGTCAGGAGTGGTTTTCGTGGTGCATCACTCCAGCGGCGGCGTTGTTGATCAGTTCCTGGGTCGAGATCGAGCCAACGGTTTCCAGTTTGCCGGCGTCGATGGTCGAGAAGTTGAAGGCTCGCCATTCGTTGCGGACGTACTTGGCGCGGACACCGACACCCGGGAAGTAGCTAGGCCGGTGCCGTGGCGGCCACACGCGTGCTCGTCTCGTGGTAGTCGGCGCTCACGTGGATCAGGAACTTCGCACGGAGCGGTCGTCCGACGTGGCCGGGTTGTTCACCACCAGGCGGGCCTGAAACCGTGAGTCACCAGTGCTTTCAGATCCCAGGCATCGAAGCTGATCGGGCTGCTGCCCCAGCCGGAACATGCGGTTGCGGCCGTCTAGGGCTTGAGCGAGCGGGAGCCGTCGGCTTGTAGCGGATGTCGGCGCGGGTCGTCTGAGTCACCCTGCAGCGATTTCGTAGTCCCTCGCCTGAGATGGGCTGATTGATGATGACTTCCAGCGGTTGGTGGACTTGCGCTTCATGTACAGCTTGATGTTGCGCATCTGCACCCGCGTGTTGGTGGCACCGTTGCCCACACCGTCGAACACCACCAGCCAGGGGATGACGGCGTTCCAGGTGGCGCTGCTCTCGAAGTGGGTGTTGGCCGGTCTCCAGTAGCTCGGGGTGTTGGTGCCACGGGGGATGTTGCCCAGATCACGTAGCCCGGCCCCGAGGCCCAGCCGTTGCCCTTGTCCACACCCGCCAGTTCGCCCTCGTTGTACAGCGCTTCATGTCGTTGATGATTTCCTGCACCGAGTTCACGGTGCCGCCGCAGTTCTGCTGGGCGACGGGGGCGGGAGCCGACACAGGTGCAGGGGCCGGACGTGCCGCGCTGGCCGAGGGCACCACCTTCACGGCCGGGCCGTGAAGTTCACGATGATCGCCAGAGCGGCCCAGGACTTCCTCGGTGTAGACGATCGACTTGCCGACGTCAGCCGAGGTCGACGTATTCGGACCCCCAGCCCTTGTCCTCGCCGTTCACCTTCCAGATGGCGTTGGTCACGTAGCCGTTGGTGTAGGAACCCATCGTGCGAACCAGGCGCTGGCCAACCACCGCGTTGGCGGTGCCGATCGAGATGGTGGGCATCGTGCTGGCGTCGGATACCCGGGCTTGGCAGCCTGCGTCGGCTGCTGTGCCGTTGCCGCACCGGCCGAGGCTGCACCACCCGCACGGCAGGGGCCGTGAATTCCTTGACGGTGCCGTCGCTGCCCCGAACTTCTTCGGTGTGAGACGATCGACTTGCTGATGTCCTCGCGGCTCGGGTGTATTCGGACCCCAGCCCTTGTCCTGCGCCGTTCACGCGCCAGATGGCGTTCATGATGTAGCCGTTCTGGTAGGCGCCCAGCTTGCGTTCCAGCGTCGCCCACCACGGCATCGCGCGCCGGTGGTCAGCGAGGTTGCGTGGTGACTTCCAGGCTGTTGGCGGCCACCACGGTCACCGGCGTGCTGTGGAAGGTGGCGCTCTTGCCGTTGGAGGGTTGCGCACCACTTCCGAATAGCTCACCTTCTTGCCGGCATCGGCAGACACGGTGGAGTAGCTCATCTGGGTGGCGCCGCTGATCGGCTGGCCGTCACGCAGCCACTGGCGCGAGGCGGTCTGGCCGTTGCGATAGCTGCCGGCCACGGCGTTCGAGGCGCTCGCCAGCCTTCACCTGGGCATTGCCCGAGATGCGCGGTGCCGTCACCTGGGCGGGCGAGGCGGCATCGACCACCGTCACTTCCGCACTGTAGAAGGTCTTGACCTCGCCGGTACGCGGGTTGTGCACGCGTTCGCCGTAGATGATCTTCTGGCCGACGTCCGCTTCCACCGGGGTGTAGCTGGCGGCATAGCCGTTGCTGATCTCGACGCCGTTGCGCAGGCGGAAGCCTTCGAAGGCCACGCCGTTCTGATAGGTACCCGAGACGCGGGTGACGGGCACGCCCACCATCAGCGGCTGGTCGGCCGGCGCAAAAGCGCGGTGCCACCGTCATCGTGGGGCCGTGGCTGTGGCCGGAGCCGGTTGCTCGGCAGCCGGGCAGGGCGCGGAGCCGTCACCACGGGCTTGGCGGCCTGGGCGCCGGCAGCGACCACCGTCACTTCGGCACCGTAGACGGTGATCACTTCACCGGTGCGCGGGTTGCGCACACGCTCGCCATACACGCAGCACCCTGGCCGATGTCAGCGGCCACCGGCGTATAGGCGGCCTGCTGGCCGTTCTCGACCGGCTTGCCGTTACGCAGACGGAAGCCCTCGAAGGCCTCGCCGCCATCATATTCGCCCGTCACGCGGGTCACGGGCTCGCCCACCCCGGATCGTGCGACCGGCAGGGCCGAAGGCAGGGGCCTTGCGGGCGACGGGCGCCGTGGAGCTGACCACCGTCACCGGGGCGCTCGCCCAGATTTCTTCTGCGGGTGCGGGGTTGACGACACGCCTCGCGGTGAGATCAGCTGTTTGCCGATATCGGCAGCCGTCGGGGTGTAGGCAGCCTGCTGGCCATTGGCGACTTCCTGCCGCCGACGTAGAGGCGCTGGCCTTCCACGGGCTCACCGTTGCGATACTGACCCATCACGCGGGTGACGGGCTTGCCGACGCGGATCGTCTCACCGGCCGGGCCGAAGGACGGGGCCTTCAGGATGGCAGGCTGGGTGGCAGTGGCCTTGACGGCCTTGGCCACCTTGTCGGCGTGAACTGAGGAACGTGGCCTTCGGCCGGCTGACCCACACCAGCAGCCGGGTTCATTGGCCGCGTCGAAGAATGCGCCCGCCAGGCTTTCTTCCCGCTGGCTGCTCGATGCCGGAGCGCCGCTCTGCTGGCCCTCGCCGCCGCTGCCACCGCAGGCAGCCAGCAGGCCAGCGCTCAGGAACACGCGGCCAGCGTCCGCGGCTGGGAGGAGAGCATGCCGTTCAAGAGAGGTAAGTCTTCGGCGGGCGGGATCTGGAATTGCTTTTTCATGGTCTGACGTTCATCGTGTGGTTGGTGAACCGGCAGGTACCCTGGGCAACTGCCGTCGTTGTGCGCTCTGCATGTATGCGTTATGCGTGGACGTACTCTACGAACGACGGTTTTGGTTGTTAAACAACACAGGATGGACGGTTGCCGCCATGGACGGGCAGGCGAATGAAAAGAAAAAGCCACCCCTTTGGCGGCCTTTTTCAATGACTTTGTGGGAAACGCCCGCTGGCAGCCGTGACCGGTTTCTGGGAGAGCACTCCGCGGCTGAGACGCCCCGGTGAGCCGTATCGTGGCCATCCCATGAATCCATGACGGGTGGGTATTGCCTTGCACGTCAGGCAGCGAGGTTGCTGCATGGCCGAAGCGGCCCGTGCGGCATGGGGGCCCATGCGCATCCATGGCCGCTTCCGCGCAGGACAAAACCCGTTTTGGCAAGTGAAAAATGGCGCGGCGGCACCTATCGCCTCTACAATCGGAGGTTGTTCGTGTCCCGAGCCATCCGGGCAGGACACTGCCGGAAAGCCTCCTGTGCATTTCTTCACGGGCGAGGGCATCGCTGCGTGGCAGCATCCGGCCTGACACGGGGCGCATGCGCCCATCGTGTCCATGCCCGCGTCGTCATCCGGGTTTCGTCGCCGGCCGGTCCGCGGACCGCCGACCTCTCGAACCCCTTCGCCCCTCGGGTCATCGTCATGCCAAAACCCTGATGTCAAATCCCTCAGCAGGCTTTCCCTGGCCCTGATGCTTTCGGGCTGGCCCCTTGTCGGCTGCAAGTCCACCGTGCGCCCAGCGGCGACTGCAAGCCGGTGGCGGTCAACGAGGTGCAGACGGTCTGTCGCATGGCGGTTTCCGACAAGGTCGCTCAAGAGCATGGGGCCCGAGTATTTCGGCTTCAACCTGAAAACAGCGAGTTCCAGCTCCGCTCTGGGATGCCGAGCGGCAGCAGGTGCGCCCCGAGGTCACGCGCTCCTGAAGCAGCACTTCCCGGGGCGGTCTATCGCCATCCCGGTGGCACCACCGCCAACTACCACCGCTGGAAGACCTCGGTGGGCAAGGTCGCCACGCGCAAGTCGGTCCGCATCAACGACTGGATCGAGCTGCCGCGCATCGAGTTCGGGGTCGATGAGTACCTAGATTTCGTGGGCGAGATCGATGGCCAGGTCTGGTACGTGCTCAACCTGAAGGGGGATATCGACAGGCTGGCCGACATCGACAAGCTCTCCGGCGAGGCTGCCGACCTGGTTCAGCACATTGGCGAGCGCAAGGTGCCGGTCGTGCGCTGGGAACTGGGCAACGAGCTGGACCGCTTCGAGGAGAAGTGACCTCCGACCTGTACGTGAACCGTGCCCAGACCGTCATGGCTGCCGTGCGCAAGGTCGATCCCAGGCGCGCTTCAGGCCATGATGGCCGACTTCGACGCCCAGTCCGACCGGGGCATCAACGCCTCGCAGTACAACACGGCGCTGGCCAAGGGGCTGAAGGACAGTGGCATCACCGAATTTGCCCAGCACCTTTACTATGACGGCGAGCCCGATGGCCCGCCGGTCACCAACCGCATCGACCACCTCTGCCAGTCCATTGCCGATGCCGAGAAGGGCGGCAGTCGGCCAAGGACGTCGGCGGCTTGGTCACCGAGCACGCCCGCTGGCCTGAAGGGCAGGGCGAGAGCCTGGAACAGGAACTGGCGCCAGTCCGGTGATCTGGGGGCCAGCATCGGTCTGGCCGACCTGATCATCACCACCACGCAGCTGCCGCAGGTCAAGGGTACCGATCTGCATGCCCTGCACGGCAGCACCGGCCCGTGGCCCATGTTCCACCAGCCCGAGGGGGCCTCCGCCTACCATCCGTCGAAATAGCCGCTGCATGCCCATCGTTGTTGCGCGAGACGCTGCTGCCCCAGGTGCTGGAAACGAAGACCAGCAGCGGCAACCCGTCCAGCTACGGTGTATTCGCGCGCGGCACGGTCATGACCAACCAGACCGCAGCCGCTACAGGCGTCTGGGCCGTCAACCGCGACAAGGCGGCCACCGAGATCACCCTCAACATGCCGGCACTGGCCGGCAAGACGCTGAAGGCCAATCTGGCCAGCATCGGTGGCGGCGTCACCCAGATCAACAACTACGACCGTCGATCAATATCGACGTCCCAAGCGGCAGAGCATCCAGCTCTCCTTCGACGCCCAGTGGCGGCAGCGCTACAGTCGCCGTCGCGCCCAACTCGGCAGTCGGGGCTGCAGCTTTCGCAGGAACGACACGCTGAGCGCTTCCCTTTCGACTCCTTCTCTCTGTCAGAACAGGCAACAGATCCCATGTCGGAACACGCCGATCACAACCTCTATGGTGCGCGGCGTATCGCTGCCGGCATGAAACACTTCCTGATGGGCAAGGCGCTGACCTCCGTGGCCGGCGTCGGTGCCCTGCTGCTCACCGTCCGGCATCTGCCGGTCGAGGAGTTCGCGGCCTACTCTGTGCTGGGCTAGGCCTGACCGAGAGGTGCTGCTCACCCTCACGTCGGTCGGTACCGGCAGATCCTCGCCCGCTTTCGTGCCCGAGATTCCAACCCAGCGCCAGCGCCTGGCGCTGCGCCGGCTCGCCATCGGCTACTCCCACGGCCTCCGCCTCGCTGCTGATCCTGCTCACGGTCATCGTGCTGATGATCTTCCCGCCGTGGCTGGCCGACTGGGTGAGCCTCGGGCGGTGGTGGTGCCCCGCAGCTCTACATGCTGGTCGTGCTGTTCCGCACCACCTCCAACTCCGAGTTCCAGATCCTGGAGGCGATGCTGGAGCAGAAGCGCGGTCAGACGGCCTTCGCCGCCGTCACCGTCGGCAAGTTCATATCGGTGTGGCGCCTGCTGGGCGCAGCAGATGACGCTGACCAACCTGATCCTCGTCGAGATCGCCAACGAGGCCATACCGGTGCCCTGGTGATGACCTGGGGCGGCATAAGGCCACGCAATCGCCCCGGTGACAACACCGACGTTCCGCTTCAGCGTGAATGGCTGAACAACAACATGCGCCGGATGATCGACTTCGGCATCAAGGGCTACACCCAGGGCCTCCACCATCCTGCCCTACGGTGGCACAGGGTGAACCGTCTGGTGGCCGGCAACCAGTTCACCGCCATCCAGGTGGCGCTCTTCGGTTTTGCGCGCGGTCCATCTTCGACCAGTTGCAGCGCTACCTGCCGGGCCCAGCTCTTCACCCGGCATGATCCGTCCGGTGATGGCGGCGCGTTATTCGGCCAACGCTCCTTTACCAGGAGGCCGAGACGGTCGCCAACGCGGCGCTCACCGTCAACCTGGTGCGATCAGGCCTGGCCGCCACCTTCTGCGGCGGGCGGTGGTGACCTGTACCGTGGCTGTCAGGGCAAGTACGGCTCCGATGCCAACCTGCTCATCCTGATGATGTGCCTGGTGATGGCGCTGGAGTCCTGGCGGCATTCGCTGGAGGACCTCTCGCACACGGTCGAGCGCTACGGCTTCCTGTCTTCAGCAACCTGTTCCTGGGGCTTTCGCTGCTGCTGGGCGTGGCCCTGGCCCCGCAGTTCGGCATCGTGGCCCTGCCGGCCGCCAACTGCGTCGGTCTGGTGCTGGCCAACATCATGGTTGCCTACTGGCTGCGGCGCACGGGCTTCCCGTATCAGGTCAACCTGGAGCACATCCTGGCCTGCACGTTTGCCAGCTGCATCGGGCTCATCGCCACAGCAACATCACGTCTTCCGCAATGGTGGTGGCGCGTGGTGCTGGCCTCGCTGGTTACCTGGTGGTGCTGGGCCTGGTGCTGCGTCCGCGTCAGGAAGAAGTTCGCATCTTCCAGGCCGTCCTCAAGCGCAAGCGCGGCGGCGGCCAGCCCGAGGCTACACCTCCGGCCGATGGTGGAGCCGCGCCGACGGTCTGAGTCGGCAGGCATCGACAGGCACCGACCACCCTCTGAGCGGATGGTGTCGGTGCGCGCCCGAGCGCCCTTAGGGCGCCTTCTTTGGCATGATGGATCCTGGGCGTGACGATCGGGCATGTGCCAGGCATGCCCGGGCATGACCGCGCATGAAAAAAGCGCGGGCTTCAGGGCAAGGGCGCTTTGGGATGATGTCGGACCGCTTCAGGACCGAGGCGATCCTGACGAGGTACCGTCTGGCCTTCGCGGCCTCAGGCCGCAGGTTTTTCCGTGCTTTCCGTGCCTCGGGGCGGGTGGCCTGGCCTGGCATCTTTCCACACGGGGTTCGGTGCTCAGCCACCGTGTAGTGGATGTCCTTGTTGTCGATGTGGTGCGGATAGAAGAGGGCACACGATCAGGAAGCCGAGCTGCGGGCGGCCGTGCCTGCCAAATCCTGCAGGAAGCTCACGCCAGGGCGGCGGGTGTTCTTGGCCACGATGTAGCGATGAACAGCAGCAGCCACCGGGGCTCACGAAGATCGCCAGCAGCAGGGACAGGGCAAACACCGCGGTGGGGCGCTGGTGCGAATGAGCAGCAGCCAGTAGTGCCGGTTCATCCAGTGACGGCGGAACACCACGCCCGGATAGCACATGCTGCCGTCCAGCAGCATGCGGCCAGCCGGTGCCACTGGAAGTAGTCCACCGTGTGGTGCGTGGCCATGACCGTGGCGTAACCATGATGCCATAGCCCGCCTTGCACAGCCGCAGGCCCGGTTCCTGGTCCTCGTTGACGCGCATTTCGGTCATGAAGCCGCCGACCTTCTCGAGGCCTCCGCGACGGATGAGCAGATGCCGCCCAGTTCACCCGATAGCCGTCGGCACACCTTGTAGCGGTCCGGGCCGTCGGTCAGGAACTGCCGGTCGGTGAATAGAACTTCTCGGCAGCTGCCCGGAGGTGACGTTGTGGTGCGGCAGGCCATCGGGACCGAGCGCGACCTTCAGGAAATCGGGGCCGATTTCCATGTCACCGTCGATGAAGAAGAATGCGTCACCCTTGGCCACGGCAGTACCCGCGTTGCGGGCAATGGCGGCGTGGTGTGGCCGGACAGATGGACGATGGTCACGTCCTTGCCCAAGCGTTCGCGGACACGCTCCGGCGTGCCGTCCGTGGACTTTGAATCGACGAAAACGACCTCGTAGCGATCCAGACCGGCAGCCTTGGTGGCCACCTGGACACTGGTCAGGCACCGTCGATCGTTTCCGATCTGATGCGGAGATGATGATGATGGAGAGCAGGGTCGTCTCCTGTACGAGTCTGGGTCTGGCAGGCACGGCAGCAAAGTGTTGCATTTGCGCAACTCTGCTGCCCGATGTCTCCTCAAAAGCATGTCGATGATACCGATACGAGACAATACGGTAAAACCATGGCTCATGTCTGTAGTGAGGCCGGTTTTCCCCGATGAACGGTTGGCATCAGGGCAACGGGCGATGCGGCGAGTTAAAGTTTTAACCGGTGTTTGCCGTTGTGTGCGCTGACGGGAATGAGCGGCCGGCATTCCCAGCCGCATGGGTCATCCTGCACCCGCCTGAGCACGGCCAGCAGCGCAACCCTGTGCTTTCCCGGTTTGCATGAAGAAAGCGGCCGCACAGGGCCGCCAGAAGCAGGAGCTGTTCGAAGCCGGTTGCCGTTTCAGGCGGCTGCCACGGCACGGGCCGGGGGCTACCGTCACCGGTGCGTCGTCTTCCGGCGGGACGACCTGTTCCGGCGTCAGGCCCACCAGCTCGGTCAGCACGCGGCGACGGATGGGCGTGTGGATGTCATCCGGAACTTGCGGCGAAGAGGCCGGCGACTTCTGCAGGAACTCGAAGTCGGCATCGGTCAGCCAGGCCGGGTTTGCCTCGATGAAGGTGACGATGCAGTGGTTCATCGGGCCGGACTTGAAGCCCTTCTTCTTCACGCCCTGCATGATGATCGACGGGATCAGGAACTCGTCGGCAATGCACAGCTGGGAAGTGCGTCTGGATGTCCTTGCGCGGCGCTCCAGCATCCAGGCCACGACCTCAGCGGGCGCCAGGCAGGTCGAGCCCGTAGAAGGGCGGGAAGTCCTTCGTGAACACATGGCCACCCAGCGTGGGGTTCACCAGCAGGCGCGTGACGAAGCGTGCCAGCCGGGCCACCGGACGGAGCTTGCCGTTGGCATCCAGGTTGCCGCCGGTGCGCAGCTGCACGCCGGCCAGGTACCGTTCGGGCGTATTGTTGAAATACAGCACCATCATCCGGCGCAGCAGCCGGTGGCGGAAGCTCTCCTCACCCGCAAAGCCGCGGTACGACACCGACATCAGCGCGTCGTCGTCGGCCAGCATGTCGATCAGGCGAAATCCACGTCCGTCTTGCTCGAGGCCACATGCTCTTCCAGGGCCTTCACCGGCTTGATCGGCAGGCAGGTCGGGCTCAGGATCTGGAGATAGTCGAACTCCAGGTTCTCATAGGCATAGCGCATGGCATGGAAGATGCCTTCCGAGAAGCCCCAGATGGCCCAGCCAGTCCGCTTCCGAGCGGCACGAAGCGCACGTTGGGCTCGTTCACCGAGAAATCGGGCGTCTGGCGAGTCGTGGTGCACCACCACCGTGTGGGGAGGCGCGCGCGCCAGCTGGGCCACCGACTCGGGAGCTGTGGATGGCCGACATCGCGACAAAAACGATCTTGGTTTCATGGCTGCTGCAAGAACTGCTCAATGAGGTTCATCGGATTGCTGCCCGGATCCGGCTGCCGGTTCCGGCGTCTGTCCGGTCATCATGCTCGCGTCGTCGGTAGCCCGACTTCCGGCCTATGCTACCGGCCGGCAGGGCGAGCGCCGAAAATCGTTCCCGGAGGTAACGGTCCTGAAAACAGAATTTGCGATTGATCATGACGCGTCGCGGATTGTCAGGGAAAAATGCAGCCAATGCGTTGAGGATTTTGTTGGCGTTCATCCCAAAATCCACAAAACGTGCGGCAAGAACGTTACGTTGTCATATTCGCAACGCGGGAGACGCCGCCCGGAGGGGCGCCTCTGACGGACGGGCCACCGCTGGCGCCGGAACGGCGCCTTCTGTGGGGCAGGCGCACACTACCGCACTGCGCAACCCGGGACGCCCCTATAGAATGGCTGCCTCATGAAAACCACACCCCCCCGCCTTCTTTCCCTGAACTCCTACCACTATCGTCGTGGTGGGTCCGACGTCGTCTACCTGGAGCATGACGCGCTCTTCCAGGAACTCGGCTGAAACGGCCGTCATGTCCATGACCACCGAAGAACATGCCCTCGCGCTGGAGCGAGTACTTCTGGAGGCTGGAATTCGGCAACGCGCACGGCATCAGGACGAAAGCTGGTCAAGGCGTCCAAGGCCATCTATTCCTTCGAGGCCCAGGACGAGCTGCGCAAGCTGCTCAGGTCTTCCGCTGACGTGGCGCACCTGCACTGTATCTACCACCACCTCTCGCCCTCGGTGCTGCCCGTGCTGCACGAGGCCGGCATCCGTCCGGTGCTCACCGCACGCGACCTGAAGATCGCCTGCCCGGCACAGGTGCTCCACAGCACCGGGGTCTGCAGAGCGCTGCGAGACGGTTCGGTCATCAACGTGCTGCGCCACCGCTGCGTGCGCAACTCGCTCGGCGCCAGCGCCATCGTCATGCTGGAATCGGGCCTGGGCCGCACCATGAACACCTGCGTAGAAGTATCTGGGGCGTGTGGTCGCCCCTCGCACTTCTACCGCAACAAGCTCCATCGAATGGGGCTGGCCCGGGTGGCAGGTCACCTACGTCTCAACTACGTCGACGTCAACGCCTTCACCCTCCTACAGGCCGGGTGACTACGTGCTGTTGCCGGTCGCCTGGCCCCCGAGAAGGGCGTGGCCACCTGGGCGGGCGGCTGCCAGGCAGGCGTCAAGCTGCGCGTGGCCGGTACCGGCCCCCTGGAAGAAAGAACTCAAGGCCATGCCGGGCGCAGACCGGATCGATAGCTGGGCTTCTGTTCGGGAGATGCCCTCTGGAACCAGATCAAGGGCGCGCGGGCGCTGGTGCTGCCCAGGGAGGTGGTACGAGAACGCCCCCATGAGCGTGCTCGAGGCCTTTTGCCAGCAGCAAGCCGTCGTCGGCGCCGACATCGGCGGCATCCCCGAAATGATCACCCCCGAGATCGGCTGGGTCTTTCCCAGTGGCAATGTCGACGCCCTGGCTGGCGTGCTGGCCGACGTCTTTGCCCGTTCCGACGCCGACATCGCCGAAATGGGGCGCAAGGCCCGCGTTCATTGCGCCACCCATTTCAACCGCACGCGGTATATTGAAGGCATCGAAAGCACGTCTATCGAGGCTGGGAGTCAAGTTTTGAGCAACGTGCCCAACACTGCGGCCGCGTCTTCGGCCGTGTCCGCCCATTCCGCGCCTGCGCTTCGCATCCTCGGCATCCGTGGCGTGCCGGCAGCGCATGGCGGGTTCGAGACCTTTGCCGAATACCTGGCGCTCTATCTGGTGAAGAAGGGCTGGAAGGTCACCGTCTACTGCCAGATCGACGGGACCGGCCCCATCACCGAAGACACCTGGGAAGGTGTCCACCGCATCAACATCCCCGTCGACCGTGCTGGCCCGGCAGGCACCATCCAGTTCGACTGGATCGCCACCCGCCACGCCCAGAAGGCCGGTGAGCCCTGCCTGCGCTCGGCTGCCACACCGCCATCTTCTGCACGCTGCTGCGCGGCGCGCCTGCCCAACGTCATCAACATGGACGGCATCGGTGGCAGCGTGCGAAGTGGGGCGCAGGTCCCAAGGCCTGGTTCTATCTGAACGAAAATGGGCGGGCGCCTGGCTGGGCAACCACCTCGTGGCCGATCACCCCGAGATCAAGGTCCACCTGTCCCGGCGTACCAGCCCCGAGCGCATCACCGTCATTCCCTATGGCGCCGAGGACATCCGCTCGGCCGACACCGCCCCGGTGACGGCCCTGGGCCTGGAGCCCGGCCGCTACCTCAGCGTCATCGCCCGGGCCGAACCCGAGAACTCGCTGCTGGAAATCGTCGAGGGCTTCTCGCGCAAGCCGCGCGGCATGAAGCTGGCCGTGCTGGGCAAGTATGAAGACAGCAATGCCTATCATCAGGCCGTCAAGGCAGCCGCCGGCAACGAAGTGATGTTCCTGGGCGCCATCTACGACAAGAAGGTGGTTCAGGGCGCTGCGCTTCCATTCCGCGGCTACGTGCACGGTCACCAGGTGGGCGGCACCAACCCGTCACTGGTCGAGGCCTTGGGTGCCGGCAATGCCGTCATCGCCCACGACAACCGCTTCAACCGCTGGGTGGCAGGCCCTGGTGCAGCCTTCTTCGACGGCGCAGCCGGCTTTGCCACGCAGCTTGACGCCATCCTGGCCGATCCCACCCGTCTCGACAGCATGCGCAAGGCCTCGCGTGAGCGCTTCCTGGCCGAGTTCCAGTGGGAGAAGATCCTCTCGGAATACGAGAACCTGCTCCTGAAGTACCAGAAGTGACAGGGCAGGGAGGCGTTCCGTTCCAGGGCATCCGGGCCATCACGCTGGACCTGGACGATACGCTGTGGCCGGTACTGCCCGTACTGGCTGAGGCCGAGCGCGAGCTGGTCAGTGGCTCGCGCCCGTGCGCCCCTGACGGCGCAGACGCTGGCTGCAGGTCGCAGCGTCCTGGCCCTCAAGTCCCATTGCTCCCGAGCATGCCCACTGACGCGGGCTGGCTGCGACGCCGGCTCCTGCATGACCCGCTGAGCGAACGCCAGAGACCCGGCGCTTGCCGACCCTGCCCCTGCCGTCTTTCTGGAAGCACGGCGGCGGTGACGCCCTGGCGAGTGGAAGGCATCCTGGCCTCCTGGGCCCGCCGCTACCGCATTGCCGCCATCACCAATGGCAATGCCGATGTCCATCGCACCCCGCTGGGCCGATATTTCAGCGCCAGCATCAGCGCGCCCACCTTCGGGGCAGCCGGCCCCGACCCCCGCATCTTTCATGCGGCCTGTGACCGCCCTGGGCGTCGGGCGAGGGCAACCCTGCACATCGGTGACGATCTTGAGCTGGATGTGCTGGCAGCCCGTCAGGCAGGCCTGCATGCCGCGTGGCTGTCAGACCCGGCTTGGTCGGCCAAGTGTTGTAAATAACACAGAAAGGCGCGGAGCTTTACAACCTTACTTCTTTAGTTTGTTGTCTATAGACAACGTTGTGCAACGATAGTACGATCCAACGTAATGTCTTGTTTTGGTTGTGTGCATTACGTCAAGGTTTTGAAGCAAAGTCGGCGTCGCGTTACAAGGCGGCGCGGGCTTTATACTGCAAAAACTGCCAAAACAGTCCCAGGGTGCCTGACATTCGCGCCAGACGCGCCGCCCCTCATCCAGAGGATGACAGACATTTTCCTTTCAATGTCAGGTGCTTGCCTTCGCAACACTGCGTCCCCAGAAGGAACCATCCATGCTGATCGACACCAACGGAATTGGCCTCGGGCTCCGTCATTCAAACCCAGATCTGTATCGTCGGCGGCGGCGCGCAGCATCTCCATGGCGCTGGAGCTGGAGAAAGCCGGCATCGACACCGTCGTGCTTGAGGCAGCGGCCTTTTCCCGTGATGAAGCCACTGCCGACCTTTACCGGGGGCCCAGCGTGGGCATCCCCACGACTCTCCGATGGCACTCGCAGCCCGCTTCCTGGGTGGCAGCAGCAACTGTTGGAGCGGTTTCTGCCGTCCTTGGGATCAGAGCGCGTTCGAGCATCGCTCTGGGTGAATGCCAGCGGCTGGCCCATCGGTCGTGCTGACCTGGGCCGTTCTACCAGCGCTCGCATGCCATCCTGCGGGTCCCGTCCAACGATTACGACCCTGCCCACTGGGTGCGAATGACCGGCGAGGCCACCCATGGTGCCTCCAAAGGGACTGTCGGCCAAGGCCGCCAGCTACCTTCGACCCCAAGAAGGTTGAAGAGATCATCTCCCAGTACAGCCCCCGCTGAAGATGGGCGAAGCCTATCGCAGCGAGCTCAAAGGCGGCCAAGCACGTCAAGGTCTACATCAAGGCCAACGTCGTCGAGCTGCAGTGCAACCCGTGGGGCGGCGCGGTGGAAAACGCCAAGATCCGCACGCTGAGGGCGTGTCGGCCACGGTCAGGCCAAGGGTCTTCGTGCTGGCCTCGGGCGGTATCGAGAACGCCCGCCTGCTGCTGGCCTCCAACCGTCGAGCAGAGCGCCGGCATCGGCAACCGCCATGACCTGGTCGGTCGCTACTTCCAGGATCACCCCCGTTTCCTGAACGGCATCGTCGACTTTGCCGAGCCGTACCGCAACAACCCGCTGTTCGACATCAAGTTCCACTGCATCGTCAACAAGGTCAAGATCGGTGGCGTGGACATCTCCGGCCAGATGCGCATCCCCTTCGAGGTCCAGAAGGAGCGCGGCATCCTCGACGCCAGATGTGGTTCCGCTCGCTGTACGCGGGTGAGGCACCGACGTGGTCCGGGCGCTGTATCGCATGCGTCAGCGTGTTCGCGGCAAGTGGTCGCCGTTCGTGGGCCTGGGCACCGACCTCGGCCACATCTTCTCGCACCCGATGGACTCGCTCACCTACTCGGTGGCGCACACCACGGGCTCGCTCAAGCTGGTGCGCTACGTCACCATGGAGCTGATCGCCGAGCCGGAACCGGATCCGAACAGCCGCGTCAGTGCTGAGCGACGACGTCGACGCTCTGGGCATGCGCCGCACCAAGATCGACTGGCGCCTCCAACCAGCGGGTCAAGGATACGGTCGACACCTCCTTCGAGCTGCTGGCACGCGAGCTGGAAGACAAGAAGATCGCCAAGGTCACCCTGGGGCCGCGCATCAACGACGTGGGCTGGCCGGCCGACATGGAAGGTACCTACCACCACATGGATTTTCCACCGCATGGCCGATTCGCCGCGCGAGGCGTGGTCGACCGCAACTGCCTGGTTCATGGCATGGAGAACCTCTACATCGCAGGTTCGTCGGTCTTCCCCACCCTCGTCGTCCAACAACCCGACCATGACGCTGGTTGCCTTGGCGCTGCGCCTGACCGACCGTCTGGTCGACGAGTTCCGATGCCGCAGGCGCGCTTCGCCCGGAGGCCAAGGCCGCCGAGCCTGCAGGCTGAAGATCAGCCCAAGGGCTGCTGCCTGATGGCGCGCTGATCGCGTTCTTCCTTTCCGGAGCCCCTGTCGGTCCCAGCTCCCACAGACCAACTGCCTGTTGTCAGGCGTTGGCGCCCTTTTATTAACTTCAGTGTCAGGTCTCGGCCTGCGTCAGGCATGCCCATGGCACACCAGGAGGAAATGGTCGCCTGCCAGATCGATGCAAACGTAAGATTTTCGAGCGTGAAAAAGCCGGCGCTGGAGGATGATGCCGACGGTCTCCGATGCGCAGTGTCGGTGCAGGCTGCCACACAGCACCCGCACCCCGCGCATGTCCGCGACAGGGAGTCCAGCGCTTTCCGGGGGCATCCCGGATTTTCCGACGGACGTCTTTCACTCGTTTGGATTGATCGCCATGAGAGTCTCTACGCCTTCCTTCAAGCTTGCCTCGCTTGCCGTGCATGACCGTACTGGCTGCGTAGCGGCGGTGGCGGCAGCGATTCCGGTGCGGCCACCTGGCCCCACCGCTACCGGCACGGGTACCCAGGGGCGTGCTGGCAACACCATCGCCTCGACGGATACCACCACGCAGTCGGGCAGCAACGCCTCGGCCAATACCACCACGCCGTCGGCCAACCAGGCCTCGACCGATGCCGCCGCAACTCGTCCGGCTGCCGGCACCACGCCGACCGCGCCTGCTGCCAACGGCACCTCGGGTACCGGTACCGCCGCTGCGCCGGTTGCTCCCGTGCGCCCCGTGCCGCCGGTGATTCAGCCTGCGCCTCAAGCCGCGCCTGAAGTTCCCAAGCCGCCCGTTACGCCGGTTGCCCCGGTCACGCCTGCCGAGCCGGTCAAGCCTGTCACGCCACCACGTCTGCCGAACAGCAGGCACGCAAGGCCAGGGTGAATGGCTGCCCAAAAGTGAACTGAGCGGTGGTTTCCATCCATGCCGCCATCACGGCCGACGGTCGGGTGCTCACCTACGGTACCGACTGCAACGTCCGGCAGGACAGCCAGTTCCGCCTGACGTGTGGGATCCCGAGCTGGGCACGGACGATGCGTCCCACATGCTGCTGCTCAACTCTACCAAGACCTTCCTGTTCTGTTCGCGCAGATCCTGCTGCGGGACGGCCGGATGATGATCTGGGCGGTGACCTGCTGAAGGATGGTGGGCGTCACCAACCGTGGCGTGAAGGATGTCAACATCTTCGATCCGACCAGCGTGCTTGCCCGGCGCGCAACGATATGACGCTGCCGCGCTGGTACGGCACGGCCACCACGCTGCCACGGTGGGGTCTACATCCAGGGCGGTACCGACGGTGAGGAAGCACCCGAGATCCGCAAGGCCGACGGCACCTTCAAGGCGCTGACCATCGACACGCTGGCCAAGATCAAGGTTGGTCCCAACGGGATGGCGCGTTCGAGAACAACTATCCGCGCAACTGGCGTTTGCCCCGAACGGCAAGATCTTCGGCTTCGACCCGCACTTCATGTACGAGATCGATCCGTATGGCAATGCCGGCAAGGGCTCAGTGAAGATGCTGGGTGCCCGCTGGGACTATCGCGCATCACCGAAGACGGCAAGGAAGACTGGGAGTTCTACCGCGGCTGGCAGGCCACCCACGGCGGAAATCGCCAGTTCGCCCAGGCCTGATCTTCCAGTTCGGTGGCGGTGACATGACCGGCAGCATGAACAACGGCGGTCCGTCCAAGGCCACGCTGTCAGACATCAACGGCGATCGTCCCGAAGCTGTTCGACATGCGGCCCCTGGACCAAGACCTACCACGGAGCAATGCCACGGTGCTGGGCTGACAGCAACGTGCTGGTCTCAGGCGGTTCGACGAAAGACCTGCTGGTCGACGTCGAAGAGCCCATCACGAGGATGCGAGCGGATCAACTACGCCCGATGCTCTTCCAACCCCGACACTCCGTCAGTGGACGCCGGGCGCAACATCAGCGAGAAACGCCTCTACCGAGCGTGACCTGCTGCCGGATGCCACCGGTCCTGTCCACACCGGTGGTGGCCAGCCGGGTCCGGTCGACAACCCTGAACGTCAGATCTCACCGTCCGCCGTACCTGTTCAATGCCGACGGTACGCTGTGACGTCGCGGTGCTGCCAAGGGTGAGGGTTGGCAGCGGTGCGGCGGTGGCGATGGTGGCCGAGCCGGCCCAGCACCTTCCATATCGAGACCGCCGATGCCAACGACATCGCTCGGGTCACGCTGGTCAAGACGGAATCTGCCGTCACGCACTCGTTCGACATGGAACAGCGCTTCAACGAAGTGAAGTTCCGCGTCAACGGTAACGGTCTGGACATCGAACCGCCGGAAGAACAAGTACCTGACGCCTCCGGGCTTCTACCATGTGTTTGCCTTCAACAAGGCTGGTGTGCCAGTCCAAGTCCCGGATGATCACGCATCAATCCTTTCGGAAAAGGCTCCGCTCTGATCAGGTGGTTTGCTCCCGTCCGGCCCTGGGGCCAGCGGCAGCACCGGTCCATCGAACCTCGTGCCGGGATGTGTCCCGGGCACGCCCGTCTTTCGGCGCGCGTCCGGACGCGAGAGCTCAGGATCCGCATGTCGCACCCAGGCAGCGAGCATCCGGCCCATTTCCGCAGCATGTCGGGCCTTGTGGCCCACCTGTCGGGGGCGGGTGAGAGAAAAGGCGTGTCAACCTTTTGTGCCGTCAGCAACCACACACAGGAACGGGACGTGTGCCGATGCATGCCGAGCGCGCCGCGACGCTGCCGCTTTGCGCCTGACCGCCGCTTACACCATGAAGTCCACGCCGACATTGCGCACCTGCCACCATCTTGCTGTCGCTGGATGCTGGGAGCCTGCACGCCGGTCACGCTTACGGAGAGGGGCCAACAAGGACCTGGATGCAGGTGCTGGGTTCCGGGTCGATGGCGAGCCAGGAAACGACTGCCGACACACGGGCTCCTCACACGCCGTCTCCAGAAGATGGAAGATGCGCGAGTGCCCGTGACCGGGGCATCTATCGACACGCAGGCGGCGCATCGCGGAACTCCAATGCCCGGAAAGGTGTCCGCTTGGGCAGCTATGCGTTGGCCAAGGCCCAGTGCTGGCTGGACGTGAGCTTCCACGAATACACGCGCAATGATGCGCAGGTCTCGAAGCGCTTCGCTGGCGCAGGCCCAGGGCATCCTGGACCAGCTGGAGGCCGGTCAGAATCCGGACGTCGGCGAAACGCCGCTGGTCAATGATGCACGCCGCCTGCGTGGACGATCTCTGGGCGCGTCATGACCGCCTGCAGTGTCAGGACACCGAAGGCGTGCAGTGTGCCGCCCAACGTCTGGCGTGTGCCGAGGTGGAGCTGGTGCATGCCGGCAACGAATTCGTCAGTGGCTGGCGCCATGCCTGCCCGCTATATCGAGATTGCTGAAGATCTGACGGAAGAGGCTGCGAAACTGGCGGCCGCAGTGCAAGCCCAAAGCGGGTCGCTCCGCTCAGCCGAGAAGCCGGCTGTACCTATGCGGGTGATCGAAGCGCCCGCCATGCCGACACTGGATGTGCGGTTTCCGCCTCGACCACCGTTCGGGCGTGGCCGACATCCCGCCCGAAGATCGTCAGAAGCTGATGGACTTTGCCGAGTGCTGAAGGGCTGCATGGACCGAACGACATCAGGTCCACCAAACCGATGGGGCATACCGACCGCCTGGGCAACCGCATGCCTACAACGAGCGCCTGTCCGTGCGACGTGCCGTGACGGTGCGTGATGAGCAGTGCAGCGACTGTGCGTCTGCTCATGGAAGTTCGCGCCATAGGGGCCACGGAAAAGATTTCTCCTGCGAAGGTTGCCATCAGGACACTGCGGGTGCAGAAAAAGACCGTGCAGTAAGCCTGCAGCCGGACCGTCGCGGGTGGGTCGAGGCTGCTCGATGAAAAGCGCAGCGACTGTCGCCGGTCAGGCAATTTCGGACGCACAAAACCGCCGCCCGCATCTCGAAGGAGGCGTGCAGCAATCGCTCGGGAAGATAATTATTGTTGTTTTAACGTTCGACTCGATGACGTCCAGAAGGGTGGTTTCCGCCGTTTTGAGTGAGCAGGCCGCACGTCGTCATTTCGTGCCTTCATGAAATATTCCTGTCGCAATACAGCGTTGTTTGCCGTTTTGTTTGTGCCGCTGCCGATTCGTGTGGCGCATAAAGCCTATTCTTGCCTTGCTGGGTTGATTCTTTTATCAAGAAATCGCAGGGGCATGGCTGAGTCCTGAGAACGCGCGTTGTCGAGGATTTCTGATAATGATGAATAGCTGAACGAAACTCACCATGAGCAATAGCTTTCATTCTGGCCTTCGCGCTTTTTCTCATGGTGGCATTCATCGTTCATTACTCGCGGAATTATTTCGGGGTAGCCTTTCGGGAACTCATTCACAGAAAATGATTTCTGATATACCGTCCGATCGGGACGCAGATTGTGATGGACGCCAAAACCCATTACGGGCCTGGTGGTGGCATGTTCCGCTTCGAAGGACCGATCTGTGTGTTGTTTGTTGCACCCCGTCCTGGCATCCGCGTTGTACGCCTGCGTCAGGCAGCCCCATGAGGGCCGCCCTTGTGTCCTGGCGAGCATGCTGGCGGTCCTGCCGCGGCGGTGCCCTGAGCCCTTGGCCCTTGAACGCCTGAGCTGTGCTGCATCCACGCATGCGGGCAAGGTCGGAGGCGGGCCGTGCGTGTCTGCCTTGGCAATCCGTGGAGGTCTTTTTATGGAAACGATATTTCAGCAAAAATAAAGTTGTTACGAGCGTAATGTTTCCCGGGATCCAGCGCGACCATACGGGAGTCGGCGCAGCGCGGTGCTGCCCGCGTCCTTTCAACTTTGCGGTTCCATGTCTGGAACTTTGGAATCTCATGAGCAAGAAATTTGCAGCGCTTCTTTCCGGTGCGGTGGCCACGGGTGCCGTCATGGCTTCGACGCCGGTGTTTGCCGCGCAGAGCCTGTCCCAGGGCTATCAGGTCGCTGCTGCCGACAGAAGGCTCCGGAAGGTGCTTGCGGTGGCAACGCCAGAGCCGAGCTCCTGCGCGCCAATGCCGGGCAGAGTTCCTGCGGCAGCAACAATGCCAAGACCAAGGAAGGCTCGTGCGGCGCCGAGAAGGGCAACAAGCCTGCCAAGACCGAGAAGCCTGCCAGGGCCAGCAAGGGCATGGAAGGCCGGTGCGGTGAGGCAAATGCGGCGGCAACCGCAAGGTAAAGTAAGCCATTGAGCCATTCATCGTGGGGCGGTCGCCTTTGCGGACCGCCTTGCGATGGGAGGAGCTCTGTCGCCCGGCGTGGTCCGGGCGTGTTCATCGTTCTGCCCTGGGTCAGGCTGCCGACGATGGGGTCGCGGGTCAGGGTTGCAGGGTGAAGGGTGAGGCATGAAAGGGAGAAGGAGTCATGACGAAATTCCCGGGATGTCGGTTGCTGCCATCGCGCGGGCTGGGCCTGCGGCGGAGCCTGCTGGCTGACACGCTGGCCATGCTGGAAGCGGGCACGATGGACGTAGTGGCCTTCTTCGAGGTGGCGCCTGAGAACTGGAGCTGGCTGGCGGACGCTTCGCGCGACTTGTCGGCAATCAGCGAGCACCGGTCGCTGGCCCATGCACGGCCTGTCATTGAACCCAAAGGTGACGGTCTGGACATGCGGCTTCTGGCCGAAGTGAAGGCCTTCTGGGCGCGACCTACCGGATCTCCTCTATACCGAACACCTGTCGGGTGCGGCACGAAGGGCAGCTCTACGACCTAGTTTGCCGCTGCCGGCCACGTACGAGACGGTGCGTCATGTGGCAAACGCATCGCCCAGGTGCAGGACTACATGGGCGAGCAGATCAGCATCGAGAATGCCAGCTACTATGCGGCGCCGGAAGGTGCCGAGATGGATGACGCCACCTCGTGCGCGAGGTGGTGAAGGAAGCAGGGCTGCCGCACCTGGATGCTGAACAACGTCTACGGAACAGCCGCAACCACGGCTTCGACCCTGACTGAATACATGCGGCAGCTGCCGCTGGAGCGCACCTACTAAGCATGCACGTCGGCGGCTCATCGCGTTGAAGACGATGGACTGATCATCGACACGCACGGGCATGCCGGGTGATCGATCCGGTCTGGCAGCTGCTGGAATTTACCCGATGACCGGCTGGTCGACGCCGGGCTGACCCGTGGCGATTCCCAGCTGTCTGGAACGGGACTTCAACTTCCCGCCGCTGGCCGAGCTGGTGGATGAAGTCGCACCATCGACCGGATGCAGCACGAGGGCCTCGGCGGTCGCGCGGCGCGAAATGCCGTGACCGAGGCCGGGAAGGCTGGCATGGAAGACCGGCATCGACGTGCCCGGACCGGGCGCTGCCGGAAACGGGCGACGGGAACGGAACGTGGTGCCCGGCAGGACCGTGAGCTGGTGCCGCGACTGGCAAACCAGGGCGTCGAACAAGGGCCAGCAAGCGGATACGCACCCACCGACGGCACACCAGGCTGGCGCGGGCCAGGCGTCGCTCGGCTCGGCCTGGCCCGTACTGCAGGGCGACTGGTCGAGCTATTTCCGGCAACCCGGCGTCGTACCGCGACCCACAGGTACGGAGCCTCGCCGCATCGATGTCTACGTCTCGCTGCTGCGCAACAACATCGAGCCCATCCATCAGTGCTTCCCCTGTGCGAGGCGCTGATCGCACGTCGCACCCGGAAGCGCTCATCGACCGCTTCTTTGCAGAAGGGCGCTGGCACACCTCACCGTTCTTTTCACGAGATCCCGAAGGCTCGTGGACTTCCTGCAGGCAGAGGACGCGCCTGCCGATGAATCCTTGCCCCCCTGGCTGGCCGAGTTGGCGCACTACGAGTGGCTGGAGCTGGCCGTGGAGACGGCGCCGGACGTACCGCTTCGCGTCGGTCCGCAGGGCTGGCGCTGTGCCCGGCCCTGCAGCTGGGCGGATACGCCTACCCGTCCACACCCATCGGTGCCGAGGATGCCGAGGTGGTGCCGGCTACCACCTTCGTGGCGGCATACCGGGACCGCCAGCATCAGGTGCGCTTCAACGTGCTGACGCCGGCGGCCGCTGCAGCTGCTGGATGCCCTGCAGGACAACTGGCTGCGACTGGCGGTCCGCCTGTGAGCAGCTGGCCTCCCATTGGGGCTGGCGGCGATGAACTGGCCGGACAGGTCGCACCGTTGCAACAGCAGTGGCTGGCCGACGAGCTGCTGCTGCGCCCAGGCACCGCTCAGCGCACGGCAGCCGGCTGATCCCCTCTTTCCGACATTCACCTGGAGATGGATCGCGCGCGTTTCCTGTTCCAGCCCGCCGGATTCTGGCTGGGGGCGAAGGCGGGAGCGGATTGCGATAGGCTGTCGCAGCACCGCTCTGCCGGCGTGTCCGTCGCGCCGCTCGATAGCCTTTGCCCCTGGGTGGAACCTCTGTTTCTGCGCCTGCTGATCGGCTGGGAGTTCCTGGAGTCCGGCCTGAGAAGCTGCTGCGGCGGGAGCTGGTCGCCGACATCCGGAGCAGTTCCTGTCTCGTTCGTTTCACATCCATCTGCCGGCCGAGCTGAACTGGCAGCGCGCATGCGGTTCGAGATCGTCAGCCTGGCGCTGATGCTGGGGCTGGGCACGCGCTTCTTTGCTCTGGCGCTACCTTGGTGGTCACGATCGCGGGCACGGCCGCCGATGCACTGGCATGGCCGAATGGCATTCGCTGGCCGTGAGCTGGCGCTGGGCTATATCGCGTCATCACCGATGATGGCCACGCAACTTCAAGCTGGCCGCTGGATCTTCACGTGGTCATGCGTGGCCGCTCATGTCTCTTCAGGGCCGGCCGGATCAGCCTGAGATGCTGCGCTTGCTGGGGTTCGCGTGTTACGTCGCAAGATGCGCTGAGCCTGCGTTCCAGACCGAGGAGGCCTCAGTCATGCGAGGCCTTCGTCTGCCTCAGGGCTGGCTTGTGCGGTGTCGAGCGTGCTGGCATCCTGGGCGCTGGTGCTCGCTGCTCTCCGTCGCCTGGCCGTCTCGCTGATGTCGGCATAGCGCTTCTTGATCTGGTGGAGCGCCCCGGTGTTTAGTGTTTGAAATGGCGGCACTCGGCGCAGAGCAGCAGATGCAGCCGAACCCCCATGCCTTTCTGCCAGCGTGAGCGCATCGTCCCGGTCCGCTTCGGAAATCAGCCGGCCACGCGGCAGGCACTTTCCGGGTTGTCGGGGGCTTCGTTAGTACTTCATGGCGCGGCGTGACCGTCCGGTCTTGCGAAGTTCGCGGGGAGCGGGCGGCGCTGTCCGCCCAGCTCAGTTCGCTGCAGGCACTTCCGCAGCTTCAGGCGTGCCCGGTAGAGCATCACGTTGATGCTGCTGCTGGTGAGCCGGGTCTGGGTGCTGATCTCCTGGGTACTCGTGCGGGTGCAGCCGCGCATCATGCAGACTGCGCGCCTGGATGCCGGGCAACCCGTCGAGACAGCGCCGCAGCACCCGCCAGAACTCACGTTTGGTACACCTTAGCTGCTCGCTGGGTGAGCCCAGGGTGCGCGCGCCAGCGTCCTGTCTCTAATGGCCATCTGCCCGGCGTTGCAGCAGGGCTTCCAGATCGTCGCCCTCCGGATCCCGTCGTCGCACGTGGCTGACCTCGCGTGTTGACTGGACGGCGATAGCGGTGGCCGCAGCAGGGCAATCGGGCAATCTTAGTGCTTGAGAAACGGCAAAGAAGACCCAGGTTCTGGAGGGCGGTCTCACCCCGGAAGGCATCGGCCCGGCCGAGAGGCTGCCACGAAGGCATCCTGCAGCACCACGTCCTCGGCCAGCTCGTCGTCGCCCAGCTGACGTGCTGCATAGGACAGCATCTGGGGGCGGAAGGCGGCCATCCGTTGCGTCGCGCCCATGGCGGGCAAGAAAGCGGAATCCTTCCGAACAGGTTCTTCTGGGAGGCTGTCCACCAGGACAGGAGGGAGGCAGCAGCCAGGGCTTGCTCCCGCAGGGGCTCCGGACGGGTCCCGGAGCGTGAGACCGGGATTACGCAGTGATGTGTGTGCAGGGACGGTGGGACAGAACATGTCGTGTTCCGGCTTCTCGACGCCGGCAACCGTCCGGAGCCCTGAGGCGGGAGGGCGGAAACTGCCGCGAATGCTGCAATGGTGGCTGCGAAAGGGATGGCAATTTTCCGGGTTTTCTGCATCAATCACGGCGTACCTTCGTGCTGGGACAGAGGCAGGAAAGAGGCTTCGATGCTGTGTTTCTCGATCAGGGTTGGCGGGCGGCCAGCACCAGGATGGCGGACGACGACGCCTGGCGGGCGTGGGCGGCGGTCCGTCGATCGCCCAGGACCTGCCGTCTCAGCGTCCGGCGCTGGGTTCCTGGGGCCATGCAGCGTCGTCGCCTCCGGGTGGCGCGCCTGATGGTCGATGCAGCCCGGCCGCTGCTGGTGCAGGACGTGACGAACACCCGCCCCGTGGTGTACGCGTCGCTGATGGCGAGATCAACCGGTGCCTGAGCCGTGGCTGACGCTCCTGAAGGAAGCGGGACCGTCCTGCCCGCCATCGTTCGCTGTCCAGTCCACAACGCAGGTGCAAATGGTCGATGCTGCGGCGGGACGGCAGTGAGAGCACCGCCCTGTGCGCGCGTCGGCGCAGCTGGAAACCGGCGTGGTCGCGGTGCTCTAGCCCATAGGCATGCTGGCTGACGGTGCGCGCTGCCGCTGCTGCGGTCGGCGGATGATCCGCTGTCTTCCGAATATCCCGTGGATGGCAGCGGGCGCCGTTTCCTGGGCGTGCTGGGCCATGGTTCCTGCCGGGGGACGACTGGAGGCTTTCCTGGACGAGGGAAGGAGCTGCGAACACCCTTCCCTGAAGGTCAGGCGGCCGCGTCCGGACAGGAGCGGGCGGCCGGTCGTCGGAGGTGCCCTACTGGGGCGCACTTGACTGACTCGCCGCTCATCGCCTGCATGGACAGGCGCGCCTTTTCCATCCCGCGTCCGACAACGCCGCGCGGCATTGGTAGCGGCAGACATGGAGTATTCCGCTGTCGATGCCACCGCCAGCTTTCGGCGGCAGTCATGTCCTGAATGGATGCGTGATCGCCTGGCGTTTCGTGGCAGGTGGTGGCCGCCTTTGCGCCGTTCGGCCCTGGTGGGGATCCGCTCCTGCCGGTGTCACTCGGCCGCTGCGCAATCCTCCGGCCCCATCAAGCGCTAGGTGCAGCGCCAGCGCTGCTGGCGCGACGCATCGCGGTCGCCAGCTGGCGGACGCGTTGCTGGGCTGGCTGCGCCTGACGGGCGTGATCCCCGTCCGCATGGAGGGCTTCGAGCGTCTGGCGGCCTGACAGCTGGTGCTGGCCGAAACCACCCGTCGCTGCTGGCTGTGCTTCTCGCATGCGCCGGGCATCAACTGCGGGTCAAGGCGTCGCTGCTCGATCGTCCGACCATGCGCGCGCGCATCCCGCGCGTTTGCGGCTATGCGCTCACCGATGTCTCGGAGCGGATCCTCGCTGATTCTGGATGCCGCACTCGCGCCAGGGGCAGACGCCGCTGGTCTCTTCCGAGGGCATACGTACCGGTCCGGACGGGCTGCCATTCGTCTCACCGGGGCGTATCGATCGGCCTTCTGGAAGCGCTTCCGTCATCACGCCAGGTCACCGTCCGGACAGACGCCCCGCGGCTGTGGCGCGAGCCCATGGCAGGAATTCCACATTTTCAAGATATCGCTATGAGCTGGCGTGTTGGCGCGAGATCGATCCTGACTGGCTGGCTGAAAAGTTGCTGCCACCGCTCTCCCGGCGTCTGAACGATCATCTGCAGGATTATTTTGCGCGGGAGCAAGTCGTCGGATGACCTGGAGGCAGCCCATCAGGTTCTGATCATCGAAAGCCTGAACTCTGGAGGACATCACGCCGGCCGACATCGACGTGATGACGCCTGTTCGGCACGGGCGGCCTGCTGATTCGGTGGACGCCCTGCATACTGGGCCGCCCTGCAGAAGAAGTTCTCCTTCCGTCTGGATGGGGAGAACACGCGGCACTGCGCGAGCAGCATTTCACAGTGTCGCCACGCTGGCGGATTTCCATCGGCGAAAATCGAAGACTGAGGCGAAGCGCGAGGACTATGCGCTGAACAGGGAGCAGGTCCATAGGAGACTCTGAGGCAAGGCGCCGTCGAACTGTTTGGAAATCGATCCGTCGAAAATCACCTTCACGGCCAACCTCTATGAGGGTCTTTGAATCGACAGCATCGATGCGCCACCGATCCGATCGACCATATCAAGCGCAAGACGGGCTTTCATCGCCTGGCAGGCTGATGATTTCCGCTCGGCGCACGGTGGGTGACGTGGTCGGAAGCCGTCATGAAGAAGATGGGAAGAGAACGGCGGGTGAGACTGTCGTGGCAGGGTTCTTGCCGCCGTCCTCGCCTGGCTCATCCGCTGGCGTGGTACTGCGCGGAGGCTGGCCTGTTCAGCTGGCCGGGCCGGCGGCATGGCTGCGCTCTGGGGGTAAGGGCGCCCTGCAGCGAAACGCGGGCAGCGTGTGCTTTCCTGGGTGCTGGCCTGCCTTCGTGCTGGTGCTGCTCGAGCGCCAGCACGTGCCGCGTGCACTCGCACCGCGCTGGTCAACGTCCCGATGCTTGGCGCGTGCAGCCTGCTGACGGGGCAGCAGGCATTGCTCAAACGGCTTTGCCCGGATGCAGCACCCGGATCTCCGCCCTGTGGTGTACGCTACGCGCGACGGGTCACGCAGGTCTGGCGTGCTGTTTTCCTCCTCTCAACATCGCAGTCAATATCCTCGCGTTGATCGCCAGCAGCTCCTGGCGTGCGTGTGTACGCTGTACTACGAGAGTCACCGCCTACGGCCCTTCATGGCGCTCTTTTCCATCGACTGAGTTGCATCGACGCCGGGTCTGCGCCTCGATGCTCAATCGCGATGCGCGACGCCGGGTCGTCATGGCGCCTCCGCATTCAGCCTGATTCCCCGAATCCTGACAGCGAGGGCCTTTCGCGAACATGGGTGCCCGTTGCGAGACTCGCCGCTTGATCAGATGCAGCGCCTGCCCAGCAAGTGTGGAGCCCGAGTGACGCGACGCGCTGATTTTGTCGCGGTGCAGGCACCGCGCGGCCGCGCGGTCTGCGTGGAAACCCGACCGCCAGTGGCACTGCATTTTCCGAGGCAGCGCGCATGGCACGCGCCTTCCTGGCGTGTGCGCGGCATGAAGGTGGCCATGCGAAAGCGCTCTCCCAACTCCGGCGCAGACAACGGTCTGGGCCAGAACAGGCGATGTCTGATGACCGATGGCCACATCGCCGGGCCTGGTACATGGCTGTGGCGCGAATGCAGCGCAGGCTGCCGCTGATGCCCAGGCGGGAAGCGCGCGGGCAACATCGAGGTCTGGCAACTCACCGACGAGGCAATCCTCGTGCAGGCTCCTCCCACGGCAAGCCGTCTCACCCATGACAGCCCAGACAGCCCAGGACAGCAGAGCAGTGTGCGCCGTGCCCCTGCAAACCGGTGCCGAGGGTCGCGAGGGCGCCGGGCAGGTCCTTGCGCATCTCCTGCGGAATCTGGACACGAAGTCTGGCTCAGGTCATCCACGTTCCACTCGGCAGCCGTGCAGGATCATCGGCAAGACGTGGTGGCCCAGTTTGCGTGGCCGAAGCAGCAGAGGCGTGCTGGCCCAGTGTTGGGGCCTCGCCGATGAGGCGCCCGTGGATGCCGCCGGGAAGCGTGTCGCCGCAGCACCTGTACTGGTCTGAGCTTCAGTGTCGTCCGCACCAGTGCGCGGGCTGGCCCATCCACCGGATGCAGTGTGTTCACTCCGGAAAGCCTGCTGGCAGCAGCTTCCGATGCGCCGCCGAAGCGTCTGGATTCCTTAGTCCGATGCTGCTCTGACGCGCTGGGTGAGGAGATCGCGGTCTGGCGCAGGTGCGCGGCAGCGTGAGTCGGCTGGTGTCGTCCGCGGCAGCCTTCCTCGGCAGCCACCACAGTGAGCGTCTGCGTACCGGCAGCTGGGCGTCCCGCCCGACGAGATCTACGGCAGGCACCGAAACCGTCATTGCCCATCGTCAGGGCAGTGGCCCCTGGCAGCCCCGCGCTCGGTGCAGCATGGTACCGACGCCAGCGCCTTGTGGGTCGACTCGCCCTGGTCGGGCGGGCGCCGCCAGCTGGCGTGGACCTGGTCTCCCGCAGGAACGGGTCGCGCTCGAAGGGCGCCGTGACCGCACTTCACTCGCTGGCGGACAAGCGTGTTTCTGGCACACGTGGAGGTCGAGGCTGTAGCTGAACATGCCCGGTGTGACGGCCTAGGGCTGGGCCCCGTCCACAAGCTGTCTGGCTGGCTCTGGTCCTGGTTCCCCTGAAGCGCTACCGCGTGGCAGTGAGCAGCGCAAGCGTCCTGAATGCGCTGGTGCGATCACTCCGGTGCGGCAGCCTGGACGTCGTGGCGTTGCCGCAGCTGGCGCGTGTCGTGGATCGCCCGCGGGATGCATACAAGGCAAGCTCCCGCAGGCGGGCCTGGCAGCGTCTGTCTCGAGGCCCGTCCGCTGGCGCCTGGAGTGGGAAGCGCCTGGAGGATTTCGGCGCAGGGATCGGCAGGCACGCTTCTCCGGGCGGCGCCCTGGGATCTCGCTTTACTTCGCAGCACTCGCCGAGTTTCCCGCTGGTGCCCGGCGTGGTGGAGCTGGCCTGGGCCATGACCCGGCAGGCCAGGGCGGTCTCACGCCGCCACTGGCACCCGATCTCGCACCGAGGCGCCCAAGTTCCGCAGTTCGTGCGGCCCGGCGACACCCTGGAACCGACGCCTGACTGGCGAAGCCGATCAGGGGCGTGGCTCGTGTCTGAATTCTGGAAGGCCCGAGGCATCTGCAGCCTGGGCACGCGCTGCGCTGGCGGCCCATCGTGAATCACGAAAGTTGCTGCGGCTGATACCCACATGACTGCCATGCTGGACATCGTCAGCTGACGGTGGCGGTCAGCCATGCGCGCAGCAGGGCCTGCGGTCCTGATCGTCGATGGCGTCTCCGAACGCTGCCGCCCGGGTGCTGGACGAGCTGGCCAGGCAGGATCGAGGTCCTGGTGCGTACGTCTTTCTGCTCGTGAACCAGGGCGCGGGAGGCGCCGTGAAGGCGGGAAATGGCCTGGGCGGCATGACCTGCGATGACCACGCGTTGCAGGTATCGATGCCGAGGCCCAGCATGCGCTGGGAGACGCCGCCCGCCTGCTGAGGTGGCCCGTGCGCAGCCCGAGGCGGTGGTCTGTGCCGAACTGGTCTACGGTGACGATGCACCGCGTGCACGCTCTGTACGCGAAAGCTCACCAACTCTGGGCGGCACTAACCTCGGGCTCCCGCCAGATCCGTGACGGCACGTGCGGTTTCCGGATCCACCAGCTGGGTCCGGTCCCGAAGTTTCTGGAAAGCGCACCAGACGCAGGCGATCGCATGGATTTCGACATCGAGGTGCTGGTTCTGCTGTGGGCGGGTGTTCCTCTGGCCTGTCCGTACCTCCGCAGTGAACATACGAGCTGGAGGCGTTTCGCATTTCCAGCCGTGGCGTGACAACTCGCCTCATCAGCTCTGATGCACGCCCGGCTGTTCTTCCGGATGCCGCCGTGGTGGGCATTGAAATGGCTGGTGGGGTCCGGATGAGCGCGGACCCGGCGGACACTGGTCCTGGCAGCAGAGCGTGTCTCGGGCTTCTCTGGCTGTGCGGTCTGGCTGTGCAGGCATTGTCCCCAATGGCTGCTGCGTCCGATCGTCGCCGGGGTGGTGGGGTATTTCTCCTGACCGCACCTGAAGCCGCGACGCTGCATCCGTGCCTACCACACCCGTTTGCGCACCACCCATCCTGACGTGCGCTGCCGTCACGCACCTCGGTCTGGCGACAGTTCCCGCCTTCGGGCAGGCCATCGCCGACCGTCGGTAGTCTGGCAGGGCGCATCGGTGCCACCAGGACCTGGTGGTGGAAGATCCGGACGGCTCTACCCGGATATCCAGCGAAGTGCCCAGGAGGCGCGCTGCCGGGCAGCTGCTGGGTGTTCAAGCATCTGCAATGTCAGAGATCTGCGTGCGCTGGGCGTCGCAGCCGTACCAAGGGCTTCAAGGCGCTGGAACGTGCTTGGTGCACAGCAAGCATGCCGATGAGCCCCAACCGGCCTTGCAGGCAGGCAGGCGCCAGCGAGATCCGCGCTTCATCCAGGCGTGGAGCTTTGATCTGCCCTGATGATGCAGCCTAGCTGAACGCATCGAGGCCGGCGAATGGCTGGCCATCGCGGCGGACTGCTACTCTCGTGCGGGCGAGCAGACGGTGAAGGTCGATTTTCTGAAGCCGGGCCGCGATGCCCTCAGGGTCCCGCTGCTGGCCGGGCTTCCTCTGCGCGCGCCGGTGAACCGGCGTTCTGTAGTCGCCATGGCGAGCGCGCTTACTGGCCGCAGTCTGGAAAGGTTTTCCGAAGCGCTCCCGCTGGTCTCGGCGCCGAGCGCCCCGCCATGGCGGCATCGCTGGCGGCAGCGCTTTGCCCATCGGCTGGCTGAGGAATGCCGCCAGGTCCCTCGCAGTGGGTCTGAACTTCTACGACTTTTGGGCGCAGGGTGATGACTCGAGGAAATGCGTGATCTTCGTGGGCAGCAGCATCTGGGTGACTCTGGAGAACGGGCCTCGTGCGTCTGGAAAGGCATCCAGGCCGGGACTGAAGCAGGTGAGTCGCTTCCCGCTGGTGGCTGGTGCTGCTGTTCGCCGCACCGTCAGCCGCGGCTTTCTGACGCCGGCGACCCAGCAGCCGCTGCAGGTTGAAAGAGTGCGAGGGAAGCAGCCTGCGTAGCCAGGCGCGTTCATCTTCGCGGGCCGCCAGATCCCTGGCGGGCAGTGGCGACTTCCAAGACCGCAGCCCGGCCAGTCGCTGTTGCGCAGTACGTGCGCAGCTTTGAATACAAGGTGCGCATGGATGCGGAGGGATCGAAACACTGGGCCGATGGTCGCCGCAGCGCGACAGGCAGACCGGCACGGGTGACCGGGCGCAGCTCGCGTTCTTCCGGGACATCATTGGCGGGCGTCGAGAGCCTGAGCCGCATTTCTCGATGCAGCTGAGTGGTGACGAAAAAGCGCTGGCAGCTGCATCTGACCCTCCAGCGTCCTGATGAAGTAGATCTTTGCGACCATCGACATCACGGGTGATGCCTACGTGCGCACCGTGAAGATCTCCGAGGCGCAGGGGATCGCATGGAGCTTGAGTTCTCGGCGCTGAGCCACGGCCTAATAGGGTGCTGGTTTCGCTGCGGGCAGTGGCTGCTGGCCGCGCTGGTGCGCTGGCGGTTGCGGCACTGCTGCTTCAGGCTTCGCGTACCGGGGGCTCTGGTCGAGACCGGCATGCAGAGCCTGGGTGCCGCCGGCCTCACGCCGGATGAGGCCGACGCGAGCAGAAGCGCAGGGGAGCGTTCGCTCAACCAGCAGATGGTGCTGCTGGTGGGGCGCCTGATGCCCGGCAGAGGGCGCCGCGGCGGCTGAAGAACTTGCCCAGCGCTGGCGTGCCAGTGGCCTGCTCTGCCGGAGGCTAGAGAAACCCGCTGACCCGCTCGGTGCTGCAGAAGCAGCTGGCGCCATTGCAGCTGGCCCTGATGCCGACTGAGGTGCTGGATCAGCTGCGCACGGACCCGGCCACGTATTTTTTCAGCGCCCAGGATCTGGGCAACCTGTTCGGTCGACCCTCCCCTGTTTCCGGTGGCGACGACTGGCTAGCTGACGTTTCCTGCTGGGGCGGGATGCCCGGTGACAACCGGCTGCGTTGATGCGTCGGCCGGAACCCCGCAAAGCGAGGATGCCGGGCTGACCTGGGTCTGGGTGCTGGCCAGGCTCACTGGGAAGGCGGCATTGCCGGCGCACCGGTAAGTCTGTTGCCGTTGCTGGACGAAACCCGGCAGCTGCGGATGGCTGGGCGTGAAGGTCCTGACAGCCGGGGCGCAATATTTGCCGCCGAGGGCAGGGCCCGGGGCGAATTCGAATCACGCTGATGAGTGGCGTAGGCATTGCGCTCACGCCGACGCTGCTGGTCATCGCGCAGCCTGCGGGTGCTTTTCATCCTCTCCCGCTGGGCGTCGGCTTCCTGTTCGCCTCGGAGCTGTGCTGGCATTCGGTCAGGTGCATGTGCTCACGCTGGTGGTGCAGCAGTCCGGTCGGGTGATGGTGGATCTGCCCATGCACGCTGGCCCCGCATTGCTGCAGACGGGATGGGCGTCCCTGGCTGACCATGCGACGGGTGCTCCCGGTCCTTGAGTCAGCATCGCCATCACGGTGGCGCATCCGGCCTGGGGTGGCGCTGCCCGTCCTTCAGGAGACAAGGCTCTTTCCACGCTGGCGCGTGTGGCGAGTGCCGCCAGTGCATCAGGCTGCTGGCCTCCTTCGAGGGGTGGAAGCCGGTTCCATCGTCCCCAGTGGCTCGTGCCATGGTAACCCCTGCAACGAGCCATGCTCGGTCTGCGGAGCGCCGTGGTTCTGGGGTGCTGGCGCGTTTCGTGGTGGTTTCGGTTGCTGGCGTGCAGACTGGCGTGATGACATCCGTCGCGGGTCAGCACCACCAACGACACTGAACAGATGCAGGCAGTGGCCGCTTTGGGGAAGCATGGCTTCGGGAAGGCCATCGCTGGTGCAGGCACCTGATGACGATACTCTGCTTCGGTGCGCGATGCCGAGCTGCCAGACACCCGTCGGCGCTCCAGTCGAAGGGGGATATCCAGGGCTTGGCGCTCAGCTCAATGGTCAGCCTGTGCGCCAGCAGGAGATTCGTATCGCTGCTGAATGATCTGGCTGCAAACGCAACGGCCTGGCAGCCGATGCGGGTAGCATTGGCGTGCCCGACGAGCGGATGCGTGTCAGGCCATCGGCAGCCTGGCGGCCTGCCGCCGGTGGGGCTGGAACAAAGCCCGCAGAACGATCTGGCTATTCTCGGCAGCCCCTGTACCGGGCGCCGATGGTCAGGCTGCGGCCTTGCTCCAGATTCGGTGGCGTGCAGGACATGGACGCCTTCAGTCCGGTGCTGAAGGAGCTGCCATGGCACGCCTCATCGACCGGCCGCCGCGCGGCTCAACGCGCTCCAGGACACCTGGGCCCGCTGTCATCTGGCTTAAACTCCTCGTCGGCTAGCCGCTGCAATTGAAGGTTTGCGCCGTCTGCTGGCCCGGGCAACAGCTGTTCCGCGCAGCCAACAGCGCTGTACGGTAGTTTTATCCGCTGGTTTGCAACCGGGCTTCTTGCTGGCCTCGGCAATCGGTATCGACTTGCGGTTTGGCGCCGGCGCGCGCGGCAGGGGCGAGGGGCCCGGAGCGCTTTGCCGGCATCCCGCTGGCGGCACTCACCTCCAGCGACTCGGCCTTTGCGTTGGGCCCGAGCGGCACCGCCGTGTCCGGTTTTGGCATTTGCGCTACGGCGGCATCGCACCCCACCGCGTTTTCCACGCCGTGGCTTTGTGGGTACGGCCACTGATGCTCCGGTCCGCCGAAGGTCTGACGCACGTGCCGGTGCAACGCGACCATCTACTCCCGAAGGAAACAACATGAACGACGCTGCGGATTTCGATGTGCGCCGTCTGGTGCGGGGCCTTCAGGGTCCGTATCGGCGGCCTTGTTGCATCAGCAGGGCTCTGGGTCTGCGTGATCGAGCGCACGCATCCTGCTCTCGTCAATCGAAAGTCTGCTGCCTACAGCATGGAGATATCCTGGAAGAGTGTCTGATCTGGTCTGGTCGTTCAGTGCACAGCAGGGATTCTAGTACAAGAACGGTGCGGCCTTCACGGGGTGAGCGCTACACCTGGCCCGACTTCACCGGACAAGTTCGCGGCGGGCCCCGGACACACACCTTCCAGGCGCAGCGTGCCGTCTGGACACGATCCTGATCGACGAGGTCGAGTCGTCAGGCGCGACCGTCCGCTACGGACAGAACGTGACCGGCTACGAGGAAGTCGGAGGCGCATCAGGAGAGCACCTTGCCCGCCCCAGGATCGAGGCGCCCGAAGGTGCCTCTAAGCACTGCAGGCCCGCTTCGTGCTGATCGCCAGCGGTTACGGCCGTGTGCTGCCCCGTCTGCTGACCGAGAGGCTCCGTGCTGTCGCCGCGTGCAGCCATCTTCACGCAGCATCGACGATCGGATCGTGGGCGATGACTTTTGACCGCACACAGATCCTGATCAGCACCCACCCGGCCGAGTCGCGGTGTCTGGAGCTGGCTGATTCCGTTCGGGCAACGGCCGTTCCTCCATCGGCTTTCACTCGGAGAGCCGGAATGGATCAACCAGCGTCTGCGCCTGAAGGCCGCGATGAAGCTGCCCTCAACGAAGCGCTGCTTCGCGTGCTGCCGAGACTCCCCGGCTGTCGCAAGCATTCTCCGGAAATGCCGTCGCCAATGGCGTTCCGTTCAGCTCGCTGATCTCGAAATTACCTTCGGGCCAATGTCATACGCCGCTGGTGGACGCACCTCTGCGCTTCTGGGCAGTCGCCGCCGAGTCCCTCGATCCCGTAAGTTTCCCCGGGGCGTCACGGTGCAGCACTGCAATCGGCGCAGTCTGGCCAGCCGCGTGCTGGACGGCAGCTGCGCGGGCGAGGCTGTTGAATGGGAGCGGACTTGTCGCTGAAGGTCGGTGTGGTGCCTTCCGTCGCGTGATGTGGGGTGGCATGACGGCAGCTTCCCAGGACAAGTCGTGCATTGCCGCTGAACAGGTCAATCCGGAGATCCGGGCGATGATCAGCCTGGTGCTGGCTACGGGCTACGCCTGGGATGAGGCCAACTTTTCATGCCTTCGCGTCTGGCCCAGCGGCGACAGGCCCTGGCCGAGATCTGCGCCCGCCAGTGGCGGGCGGTCCCGGCTGTGCGTGGCCGCTGCAGAGGACGCACTGTCCGGACGCTTGGCCTTTCTGATGATCCGTCCATACGCGATGGGTCGCATGGGGGTGGCGTGAGCCCATCCACTGCGCAGCACGGGCGGGATGCCGTCGAGTGGGCGGCCAAGTTGCTCATCAATGGGGCGTCCCCGGCTTCTGGGCCGCCAATACCTATGCGGCGGATGATGCACACCACGGCAAGCGATCATTGCCATCTTTTGGCCTGACTTGGCGGGTGATTCCCACCTCCTGCGCGTGTGCCTCGAGCTGACTCGGTTATGCCGCTATGGAGTCCACTGGCGCACGCATGATCGATACTGATGCTGGCGCGGCGAGGAGTTTTCGCCCGTCGGAAGCCTACGCCCTCGATTCCCTGTATGCCACCAGTCTGGTAGAACGATCGGCCTGAGGTGCGATCGCCGCCGTCACACGACAGCAAGGCGCGATGTGCCTGGCCATCGGAGCAGGGCTGGGCGGGGATCCTGGTGCTGGAGTCGCCGGAGCACGCGCGCAAGCGGGGTGGCGCGTGATCCGCGCGTGGCGGGTTGCGCCAGCAACCGCGATGGCTCGCATGTCACGCGCGTCCGGAGCAGGCTACGATGCACGCGTGCGTGCAGGCTGCGCTGCGTGATGCGGGCATTGCGCTTCAGCGGTGGGATATCGCCACCCGGGATGGCACGGTCACGGAGTGCATGGCGACATTAAGCTGAGACGCTGCCACGGAAGCGCTGTTCGGCGATGCCATGCCGCCCAGCCTCGCTCTGGAGTTACATGCGGGCCATACGCTCGGCGCCTAGTGTGCACTGGAGAGCTGGTTCTCGATCGAGATGATGCGCCAGCAGTGTTTGCGCCCACATTGAATCTGGTGGATGTCGATCCACGTTGCGGCCAGCCGGACTACATCATCGGGCGAAGCGCGGCCGCATTGATACGAGTATGTGGACGAACAACAACTCGCATCTCGGTGGACTCCAACACGTCGCTGGTCTTTCTGTGCAGGCTGACCGAGTCTGCCTGATAGCGTTGTCTGCGTCAGGGTGGCTGCCAGCGTGCGCGACGCCGAAGCCTCCGGCGGCCAGCTTCCGCGCGGCGCACCTCAGCGCAGCGTTGTCCCCACGGTCGCGAGGTGCGTGAGGTCCCATCCAGCACGCCGTCCGTGGGGAATGGTGGCACGCCGCGCGTGATGAAACCCAGACGCAGGCCAGTATCCTGTCGACAGCACTGGCGCCGATGTTCGCTCGCGTCCGCTCATCCGGGCCCCTGAAGGCGCTGGCATGCCCGTCCTGTTGCAGCGCGACGAGGCGTCGAGTGCCATCAGCCTCGGCCCGGCATCTGCGGACCGCGCTTGAAAAGCGCTTCTTTCAGCGTCCAGAGCCGGTAGATGGCCCTCCGGCCTGGTCAGCGCCTGTTGCCACCTTTGGCAGGTCTTTCTTCGACGGGCAAAGGCAGGCAGAAGCTCGCGTAAAGCGCCGTGCTCGCGTGTACCCAGGTCCGCCCAGCGCATCCACACTCATCCGAGGCCAGTGTGCGTCCGGCACTGTGGCTCATCGACCATCGGGCCCTGATGCCAGCCTCGGCAGCCGCCCGCCGTTTCAGGAAAACGGCTGCGGGCGCCAGTCGGCCCGGCTCGGGCGCAGGCGCGAGGGTTGCGCCCGCAGCGTCTCGCGGATTTCCGCGGCGTCCAGGCCGTGCCCCTGTGTAGTGATGCTGCGCAGCCGACATCGGGCCAACAGGACGGAAATTTCCACAGGGCTTTGCTGTACAGCTTCTGGAAGTCGCTCAGTCGTGATGGGCTTGTGCACGGCCACGCGCCGGAGCCCTCTCAAACGACAAGAGGTTGAGCCGTGATGCAAGATCGCACGATCGCCGGCATGGCCCGACTGTTCCTGGTAGCGCGCTGCAGGTGTGCAGGCGCGCGACACCATTGCCGTTGCCGCCCATCAAGGACGCACTTGAACTACGTCGGTGCGAGAAGGGCTCGGCCATGAAAATCCTCGATCCGAGTTATCGCTGCCTGGTCTTTGGTCAGTGGCACTATCATCCAGGCCGGACCCTGGCTGGGGCAACAAGTAGTTACCGACGGCTTTCCGGCAAAGAGCGACGTGGATGCCCGCCATTGCCTTCCTGTCGGCCGTCAGCCGTCAAGCAGTTCCGGTGCACCGGCCGCGGGATGTCGTGCGCCAAGAAAGTGGTCAACCGCCAGCTGCTACATGTTAGCTACGGAGCTCGGCGAGCACGACTGGAGTATGAATGCTATGCCGGTGCCTTCATCGTCGGTGTGTGGCGCTGAAGGGCGACGTCATCGCAGCTGATCTCGACCGGTTTTGGCGACTTTCCGGCCTGCCGGAGTGCCCGGCAGGCCGTCATCGGCTTTACATTTCCCTTCCTGTCAGCGCGTCTGCGCCTGATCTGGCGAGCCTGATGGGCCGCCGTCCGCGCATCTGCCCTGTTCTGCGTCCTCATTCATCATCCGCCCGCGCGTCCTGATGAGCTGCCGGGCCATTCTGGCCATCTTCAATGATCTGATTACGCCACGTCCACGGCGGTCTGCATACCGAGACGCCGCCGATCTGGCCGAGCGATGGCACGTGTCCGGGCGCACGTAGCTGCGGCCTCAGCTGCGCTGGCTGAAGAAACGGACGCGTTCGATGGGCTCGCTGGATGCTGACTGCGCAGGCCGCAGCCGATCAGGGGAAGAGGCTGCATCCATGCGGCTGCGTGCGCGCAGGGCGTTAAACGAATGCGCGTCAAGCGTACTGCTGGCGCACCTTCGGCCCCTCCGCGGCCCTTCTGGCCAGGCTATCGACACACGGTGGAGCGCAGCGCATGTCCGACAGGATCAGCGTGGGCGCGGGCTGCACGGCGCTCATTCAGGCGCTCTTTCCTGCTGGCGCAGCAGCAGGCGCTCATGATGGTCGGCGCCACCGATGCCAGTCAAACATGGCTCGGCTGCGGCTGCACGCACGGGCGCTTCGCCCAGACCGCCGCGCCGCAGGTGGGACGGCAAGTTTGGCCGCTGGTCTGATCTGGCGCTGGTGCAGCGGATTTCCCTGAACGCAGCGAAGACAATGCCAGCCGGACCACGGGCTAGGAAATGATGGCGGGACGGAGAGTGCTGCCGCGGTAGCCGGGGGTCGCGGTGGACAGGCGCGCCTGTTGCCAGGGTGGCAGGACGGAAGCAGGTACCGGCAAGCATGATTGAGACATCGCGATTACGGGTCACCGTCTGGCGACATCCGGCCCCGCTACCGGCCAGCAGCCGCCTCAGGTGAGGCTGGGAGCCAGGGCGGAAACATAGGCGAAGACAAGGGAAGCCTGGGTCACGGTCGCTGGTGCACGGCATGCCGTTCGGTGATGTCGACGTCTGGTCGGCCACCGCGTTGAATCTGGCCCGTGCCGGGCTTTCGTGCGCGGGCCGACCTGCCGCATGGAGAGAGCACGGCCGTTTGAGGTGATTCCGCCGAACAGGCGGCCCGAGGGCCATCGGGGCAGCGCTCGACGCCTTGGCAGGCTGGTCTCAGCACAGCCGAGGCGATGCAGGATGGACATGCGCCTGCTGCTGGTCGGCCATTCTTTTGGGGCGCTGGTGGCCACAACGCTGGCTGCCTCGCTGGAAAGGGAGGACAGGCTGGCCGGATTGGTGCTGCTCTCGCCCAGCGGGCTGGGCGAGGTCAATCGCGACTTCCTGCTGTCGGTCATCGAGGCGGCGGACGATGAGGGCATTGGCCCGT